>Ga0207992_1001372_pt1 | contig 10913 bp, 7 predicted proteins | sample ETN02SmetaG_FD_185788 | JGI IMG/M metagenome (GOLD analysis project Ga0207992, IMG submission 185788) | Marine microbial and viral communities from oxygen minimum zone, Eastern Pacific Ocean - ETNP2014F10-02SV255 (SPAdes) (version 2) | ecosystem: Environmental > Aquatic > Marine > Oceanic ...
GCTGCCCAAGTGGAAATTGTCCATACCCTACCTCAACTCATGGAATTAGGATAAATGCCCACATGATTGCATTGAATGAATCTTTTGTTGCCCACTACTGGCAAAACTCATCCTTTGCTACTCCTACGAACCCTGGGTGGACAGGTAATATCTATGACCCTTATGTCTCAGCTAATGATGAATTTGATAGGCACACAAATATGCCGCCTTGGGCTGATGGGAGGGGACGTGACAAGGCTCCAGGGAACCCTAGTACAACCAGTGATCGGAGAGGGACCATACTCCTTTGGGGTGGAGTTTGTCAGAGATATAGAGGATATGTACAAAGAAATCCAACAAGTCAATATGGAAATCAATTATGGGTAGGTTATCAGATAAAAGATTATAATTATGATGATAATTTACTCTGCGGGGGTCCACCAGCCTATCCTGTAGTTGAATGTAAAGGCGGGAATGGAGAAATTTCAATTAATATAGTATCAGCAAAAACATCAAAAGGATTATAAGAAAAATGTCAATTAGTCTTGATATCGGAACGAGTGAAGTAAAGTTAGTTGAATTAGATACTGTGAATGATGGAGCTGTATTATCTAAAATTCACTGTAAGTCTACATGGAATGATTTAGATTCATTTGATCCTGAAAAATTAGAAAAATCAAATTGGGTTGCGTGTATCAATGATATATGCACTGAGACAAAAATAAATCCCAAAAGGATTAAATCTATAATAACAGCAATCTCAGGAAAAAACTTATCTATAAAAGAAATAACTACTCTTGAGATGAATGAAGATGAATTATATCAATCACTAGAATTTGAAGCAAAAAAGCATATCCCTCTTGATGGTACAGAGGCAGTTATGGATTATTCTATAATTGGTAGCAACCAAAGTGAGATTGATAAAATTGATGTTTTGCTCGTGGCAACTACAAAAAATATTATAAAACAATTTGACTCAATTGTAAGAGATTCTGGATTTAAAAATTCAATTTTTGATGCTGAGCCTATTGCTCTAGCAAATTGTATGACTCACAACTATGGAGTCTCTGAGGATGGGATAGATATTATTCTAGATATTGGCACTAGCACTTCCACTCTAGTTGTATCAGGAAAATCTCAAACATTTTTTACTAGAGAGATAGAAATTTCAGGATTTACAATAATTAAAGAGATAATGAATAAGTATAATACTGACTATTCTGACGCAAAGAATATACTAGAAAAAGATGGAATTCAATCTTTGGATAGTAATAGTGCAGGTGGAATAGATAATTCTAATGCATTTAGCTTAGAATCTGCTGAAAAAACTATTTTCACTAACCTAATAGATGAAATTCGAAAATCATTGAGATACTACGTCAAATCAAATAATGGAAGTTCTAATTTTAAAAGATTTTTTATGTCTGGTGGTTTTGCTGATATGGAAGGATTGAAAACTCAAATATCTAATGAGCTTCGAGTAGAGACTGAAATTTTAAATCCATTTAATAATATTGCATGTGATGTGAAAATTGAGAATCCATCTAAATATGCAATTGCTGTTGGCTTAGCTTTAAGGGGATTAATGTAAATGAAAAATGAAAACTTTATATTAATTAACTTAAATCAGAATATAAGCAGAGCTAGGCAAGCTGCGAATAAAGATAATCGAGATAAGTGGATAATTTTTACTATTGTATGTTTTATGTATGTTGGTCTTATCGGTTGGTTTATTAATATAAATTCAAGCTATAACGAATTGATTGATGCAAGAGAGCAAACTATAACTGAAATAGAAGAAAAAACCAAAGATCTAAAACAAGAGATTCGGAAGCAGGTAGATAATCGAGTCCAAAGTGATGAAACTAATAATGAACTAACAATAGATTTTTTAAATCTATCAAAAAAAGATATTGAGCTTGCTTATAAAATTGGAGAAGAAAGAATTCCTTGGTCAGAGAAGCTAATGCAATTATCTCAAATCACACCTAATGACATGTGTATTACAAAGCTTGAATATGCCAATAATTCTTTAAACATTTCTGCTATATCAAAGATACAAGATAAAACTCAAAAAGATCAGAAGATTCTAAATGACTTCATTGCATCACTTGAAGAACATGAAGATTTTGGGAAAGAGTTTGTTGAGTATAAAATGAAAAATGGAAAGAGAGTCTCCAGGGGAGCTAATCCGTACTATCAATTTCAAATTTCTGCTCCATTGAAAAAGAAAATTAAAAATAGATTAAATGAAATAGAGATTAAAGATAAAAATAATTTTGGTAAAACTTTTTATCGGGAAAGATCTATGGGCAAGGATGAGTTTGAATATGAAGGGGAGATATTTACCACAGAAACAGTAGAGGAAGTAGCTGAAAAAGAAATAAATAATATAAATAATATATCAAAACCCAAAGAATTAGATAAGTTGGTTAAACAAGATCTTCTAATTGATAGTGCTACAGACCCAGCAAATAATATTAATGATAACTTGAATGATAAAATAGAAGAAGAAAAATGAGAAGAAATATAATATTACTAGGTATAACTATAGCTTTTATGCTTTTGATGGCATCTCTATGGTCATTCGTATTAAGTGGTAAATATGACATTATAGTAGATCTTGAAGATGAACAGAAAATTGCAAATGAGAAGTATATTACAACTCAAATTTTATCTGATAGTCTATACTATGTGTATAATATGTTTGAGAAGAATCTAGCTAAGGGGAAAAATGATAAGTTGAATCAGCAGGCTTCAAGAACCTTCATAAATGATTTAACTGATATTTTTAGCAAAATAAATATTCATGGTGTTGGAGTGAGCCCTGCAAAAAAATATAAAAAAGGGAAATACACCTTTGTACCATATGAATTAGAATTTACCTGTGACTTCCCAAGGTTTGGCCGTTTATTAGCTGAATTATCTGCTTCTGATAGAATTATAAAAATTGATGAGTTTAAATTTATTAACACCCCTGATCAGATAAGAAGGTCATCTGGTAAAAGTAAACAATTACCTGGAGCAAAAATAACTATGGTAATCTCAACTCTAACCCTAAACAAATAATATGAATAAAAGAGAAAACTTACTTTGGAAAATGGTTGTAACAGTTGCAGCTATAGGTATTGCTTACTCTGCCTATAAACTATACTATAGCAATGATGATTACACCTCACTTATAGATTCTTTTGAATCTGAAGAAATTGGTACTGATAGAGAATTGAAAGAAAAGGTGCAAAAACTAGAGGTTAGTTTAAAAGAAAAACGAGATTTTATAACTGATGGCAGTGAAACTAAATACTACATAGCCCCTGAAAATAACCCCTCAAATATACTTTCAGTAATTAATTTAGAGGGATTCGAATCCATGGGTAGTCAACATCTAAAAATTGATAACATTTACTTTAGTGCAAGAAAAGAAAAATATATTGCAACATTAATAAATTCCTACGGAGATATGGTTTTTAATATGACAAAAAATGATACTATATCTGGAGGAGAAATTACAGACATAGGTGATAATTATGTTGTCTTTGTTAAAGATGACGAGGAGTTTACTTATGATTTAATAGATGAGGAAAAACAAAAATGAAAATAACTCAAATAAAAAATAACAAAATTCTAAATAGTATAAACATAAAGTTGTTTAGCTTATCAATATCATGCTTATTCATATTTACAAATTTATCTGCGAGTCAAGAATATGATGATATGGGAGAAATTACAATTAAAGCTGTGGATTCTAGCTTATCAGGGATTCTATCTATTCTCGCTGATGAGAGTGGCTATAATATTGTAACTGGACCTAATGTTAATTCAACAGAAAAAATTACTATAAATTTAGTTGATACTCCAATCGATCAAGCTATTGATATGATTGTTCGGGCAGCTGGATTAAGCTATGAGATTCAAGGAAACTCTATCTTGATTGCAAATGCAGATCGGCTAAATAGTGATGTAGGTGTAAGTTCTCACGTCATTAATTTAAAATATGCTAATGCAGAGGATATAGTTGACTTGTTAGCGAACATAACAGAAAAAATAACAGTTGATAAGGCTGGAAACAAGTTGCTAGTAACCGTTAGTCCAAAAAAATTAACAGAAATTAACGAGATTATAGAAGAAGTAGATAAGCCTGCCATCCAAATTATGCTTGAAGCTAAGTTAATAGAGGTAGCTCTATCAAATGAGGATAAAGAAGGTATTGATTGGGCAAAACTATCAGAATTAACAACAATTTATGCTGAAACAGGCTCTCCAATAAACCTTGCTGGTGGTGGGACTACAAGTTCATTGATGCCAGGTAGCTCTTGGGCAACATCAGCTGATGGATTAGTTACTGAGGCACTAACACCTCAGGCTTTTCAACAGCTACCATCAGAAATGTACTTTCAGCGTGTAGATGGTGGCTTCCCTACACTAAGTAGGCAGCTTACAGCTTTTGAAGTCACTCTTGATTTCTTAATGAAGAATAACAGGGCAGATATTTTAACTAATTCACAAGTCGTAACCCTAAATGGACACGAAGCAACAATATCAATGGTAGATGTTGTTCCATACATACTTTCAAGTGGAGGAATTGGTGGACAAGTTCAAGTACAGAGAGAAGAAATTGGGATAAAGCTACATATTCTTCCAACTGTAAATACTGACGGATATATCACTACTACAGTTAGACCAGAGGTGAGTTCAATTTTTGAGTTTATTGGTCCAGATCGTAATATCCCTTGGGTTAAAAAGAGACAATCATCAACAACTATTAGAGTTATGGATAATGAATCTATAATTATTGGGGGACTAATTTCTTTAGATAAGAAGAAAGTTGAACACCGAATCCCCCTTTTATCTAAGATTCCTTATATTGGAGAAAGATTTTTTAAACATACTTCAGAAATTGAATCTAAAACAGATTTGGTTATTCAAATAACACCAAAAATAATTTATGATAGCTATAGCGGTATAGATAAAAATCAGTTCCACATAGAAACTGAAAATAAAGCGGAAAACTACAAACAAAATTTAGAGCAAGAAAATAAGGAAAAGTAAACTATGAAAATTATTTTTTATAAAAGCTATAAGACATTCCTAACATCAATATTCTTATTTATATTTTCTCTGTCATGCGATGACACAGAACCTGTTTCAGCTGAGAATCCTGATATAACTTATTCTATATCAATTCAAACTGAAGTTAGGAATTGTCACTTACTTAATTGTATTGAGGATGTAGCCTATGCTTATGATGTAGATAACCCATTAGAAAGTGACTACCACCTATATTTTCAAATAGAGCTGCTTGATTCTAATGATGATCCAATAGAAGGTGCTGAAATTAATATTCAAGAGTGTCCTCTAGTCGATGGTGATGCTTCAGGCTGCGAAGCAACCTCAGCACAATTCTCCTACTTTGATGGTGGCACAACAACAACAAGTAATCAGGGGATACTAGAAGGCTATTGGAAAGATAGTGGAGAAAATGGCTCCTATTTACTTACATTTGAATATGTTGATGAATTTGATACAGAGGTAACAGAGACTCATCAAATTACAATAAATTCTCTAGCAGATTTTATTAATCTAAATGTATGGGGAGAAACTGAAGAACTAATTAGTGATAATACAAACATAACTTATCAAACAACTATAAGTGCTCGAGTATTAAATGAATACAATTCTTCTATGCCTAATATACCTATACTATTTGATTTATTAACTGATGGTGTTGGATCTCTAGATAATGCTTTTGCTTATACTTCTGAAACTGGCGAGCCCGCTTCAGTTATATACACTATTGAACCTGCAACAATCGAAGGTGTAAATAGTGAAAATATTAATGTAGATTTTGATGTTTCTGTCTTTAATGAGAATATTAATAAAACATTATCTCTTACCTATTCAGTTACTGGTGGTCAAGAGCCTGAATTTGATGTTGCGGAATTTAATTTTTATCCCAATGATCCATCTACGCCACATGACCAATATAATCAAACTGAAATATCTGTAATTGCAAAAAATGATGCGGGTGTAGGTATTTCAAATGTGTTAGTTCGATTTGCCTTAGAATCAGAATCTAGGGCATCTAATGGGGAAATTAGTCATGAATTTGAATATACTTGCTGCGAGTCATCTGATACAGGTGATGGTGAAGATGGGGCAGAAGATGGCGGTGATACAGGTGGGGATACTAGTGCGGAGGAAGGTCAAAATGGTGTTGCTAGTGTTATATATACCAATATACAAGGAGGCAATGATGTTCTAACAGCTTATGTCCTTGATCCTTTTACATCAGAGATATTAACAGATTCAGACGGAAATCAAATCGGAGTTGCAAGTATTACAATAGTCAACAATGAAGCATGCCCAAACTGTGATGAAGACTTAAATTTAATAGCTGCTAGCTACCAACTTCCTGATGATTCTGGATTAGAGTCAACAGATGTTTATGCTTTTTATACAGATTCTTTAGGAAACCCTCCTGAACTAAATTCATTTATGACATTCTCTGCAATGCAGGCTGACCCAGAGAATGAAGGTGAATGGTTAGAAGTTGGATCTTTAAACCCTGAAAATGCTCTTTTTGTAACTGCTCAAGCAGGTGATATTAGTAGTGATTTATTTGATAGTTTTCCAGATGATACTACTCTTGTATATGCTAAAACTACTTTTAATACAGAAACAGCATCTGGACTTGTTAGAGTTGTAGGACTTTATGAAGGTCTTACAGATACTTTAGGTGTACAAATATCATCTTCAAGTGCTCATTCTGTTTCAATAACACCTCCCTACCCCAGCGTAATTTCAGTACAAGGAAGTCCTACGGATGAATCAACTGTACTTGAAGCTGTCATTACTGATGGTATGGGAAATAATGTGACCGATCCATATATCACACGTTGGACCCTTACAAATGAAACTGTTCTAGGAGGCGTACATTTAGATGGGAATGAAAGTTTAACTGATGCATATTCAGTGTCAACCCTAGGCGTCGCTAATATTACTGTAAATTCAGGTCAGGTACCAGCTTCTGTAGCAATGAATTTAGAAGTTCATCCTTACTCTGTTTTAGAAACAATTGAAGATGCTGAAGATTTAGATGCATTAGATGAGGATGACCTCGATGGAGATGGATCAACTAATGATAGGCTATATGAGCCAATTTGCTCAGCCTACTCTGTCCCACTAACAGTAGCATCTGGACCCGCAACCTCTGGAATAATTGGCTACTCATTCCTTGAAGCAGAGAATATTGGTGGTGGCCTTACAGAGATGCCAATTTCTATAATGCTATGGGACACATGGGCGAATCCAGTAGTAGACTCAACATCAGTTTATTTTACTCTTGACCCTGAGAACCTAGCTGAAATTGGTGCTGAAGCTAAAACAAATAATGTTAAACCAGGTGGTGACCCTGATTCTGATCACTGGCCTGGTGTTGCATGGACAACTGTTACATATAATTCTGCTCAACTTCATGAAATTCCTGAAATTTTAGGTTTTACAACTGGTAGTTTTTGTGCAGATAGTAGTTCTTCTTATGAAGAATGTGACGAGCTCGGACTAGATTGGCTAACAAGTCAACAGATAGTTGTTTCAAGCTTTGCCAACCCGGTAGATTATGAAAATGTTTGTGTGGATTGTGAGTTATCACTACTCCCACTATCTGATACTCAAGTAGATTGGGCCTGTCCTTCAAATCCAAACCCTAATAATGATATTTTTGAAGTTTACTTAAGAGCACAGTTACTTGATTTCTATGGTGTGCCAGTTCAAGGATCTAATGTTGAGCTTATATATACAGGGTCACAAGGTGGTCCTACCGTTGAAGCTATATTGAATGTTTGCTTTAATGATACTAATGGGAATGGGCTGCTTGATGGAGCAGAACAGCCATTTACTAACCCAGATACCGGTGAGCCTCTTACTCAAGAAGAATGTGATTTAGTGCCCACACTTACATGGGGGCAAGCGTTTGTTCTAGAACCGCCTAGCAATGTTGTCCTAACTGATGATGAAGGGAATAAATACTTTAGGATTACATTTAATCATAATGAATGTACACTAACTGCCTCTGATCCTGAGCAATATACATGTACCAGTCCAACAATGTTTGCTAACCTAGTTAATCCAAATGGTGCCCAAAGCGACGAAGTAAGTGTTACACTGTTAAGTACATGTACAGACTAAAATTGAAAGGTTAAATTGATGAGCTATAATCCACAATTTGCTAAACTTGGTGAAATCTTAGTAAATGAAAATATTATTACTGAAGAACAGTTGCAACACGCACTAGTAGAGCAAAAACAGAAAAATGACAAGCTAGGTAATATACTCGTCTCAAATGGTACTATTACTGAAGATGACTTAGTAAAAGCATTCTCACTTCAACTTGGAAGTAAATCAATATCAGAAGATGAGCTAATTAAAGCTCCTGAGGATATAGTAAAACTTCTCACAGAAGATTTTGCAAAAGAAAATAATGTAATTACTCTTAAAAAAACTGATACCTCAATCTATGTAGCAATGGAAGATCCTGAAGATGTTTCTACAATTGATGCTATTAAAAAATTAACTCAATTAAATCCTGAAATTTTAGTCGCGGGGAAAACTGCGATTAAAAATGCAATAGAAGTATTGTATGAAAGGGTGAGGAAATCAGGCGAGGTTGAAAGTGCGATTTCACATATTAAAGTTGTACCCGGTAGCGAAGAAGGTAGTGATGAGCTTGATTTGGCTGAAGAACAGGTCTCAGCGAAGGACGCGCCATTTGTTAAACTAGTAAATTTAATCTTAACAGAAGCAATTAAAGAAGATTCATCAGATATACATATTGAACCAGGCAGAGATGAAGTTAATGTGAGAATAAGAATTGATGGTGTCCTTGTCAGGATAATGACTCCACCGGCATCTTCACTAAATGGAATTGTTACACGTATTAAGATTTTATCTAAATTAAATATTGCTGAACATAGACTCCCTCAAGATGGACGGATGAAAATTAAAACCGCATCACGTGATATTGATGTCAGGGTATCTATTTTGCCTACAGTACATGGTGAAAAAGTTGTATTAAGATTGCTAGGAAGTGGAAAGCTATCTCTAAACCTTGCAAATCTTGGATTTGAAGAGAAAAAATTAACAACTTTTAAAAAATGGATAACTCAACCCTATGGAATGATTATAATCTCAGGGCCTACAGGAAGTGGTAAGTCAACGACATTATATGCAGCCCTTCAAGAAATACATTCAGAAGGAATAAATATAACAACAGTAGAAGACCCTGTTGAGTACCAGTTACCTGGAATAAATCAGGTTCAGATGCATGATGAAATTGGATTGAATTTTTCTGCATCACTACGATCGATATTAAGACAAGACCCAGATGTTTTATTAATTGGTGAAATTAGAGATGAAGAAACTGCAAATATTGCAGTTAAATTTTCGATGACAGGTCACCTTGTATTTAGCACTGTACACGCTAATGATGCAACCTCTACTATTGCAAGGCTCCTAGACCTTGGAATACCACCATTCCTTCTTGGTTCTTCTCTTAATTTAGTTATGGCGCAGAGGCTAGTCCGTACAATAGATAAAGATAATAAGGAAGCTTATAAGCCAACTCAAGAAGAGTTAGATATGCTATCATTTCCATCTGATAAAAGGGAGTCAACTGAATTTTATAAAGGCTTACCTAATAGATCAAATCACAATACAGGATATAAGGGAAGAACTGCAATTCATGAAATCTTAGAAGTTGATAATCCAATGAAAAAATTAATTTTTGATGGTGCCAACCAAAATGAAATTAAAAAAACTGCAATAAACAATGGTATGACCCCTCTTAGAGAAGCTGGGATTTCAAAGATAATGAGTGGAGATACTACAATTGATGAGATATTAAGAGCAACCGTAGAAGACATCTAATGCCAACTTTTGAATACATCGTAAGAACTCAAGATGGAAAAAGACTTGAGGGTAAAATTGAAGCAGAAAATCTCAATAGAGCTAATGAAAAGTTAGAAGAAAAGAAATTTACGATAGTTAAACTATCTGAAAATGAAGTAGCTTTTGATTTCCTTGGACCATTTTTAGATCGATTAAACCTTGAATTAGATAAATTTAAAAATAGAGTACCTCTATCTACTTTAGTATTCTTTACTAGGCAACTTTCAACTATGTTCTCAGCTGGACTAACTCTAGAAAAATCAATTTTCTTCCTATCGCAAGAAGAAAAGCATAAAAAATTCAAAAAAATATTAGGAGATCTTGACCAAAATATTAAAAGAGGGATGCTGCTGTCAGATACACTTGAAAGACATCCAGGTGTGTTTAATAATTTATTTATTTCAATGGTCCGTGCAGGTGAGGTGAGCGGTAAGTTAGCTGAAACACTTGAGGAACTTGCAGACTATTTGGAAACTGTTGAGGAAACACAAAGAAAAGTTAAATCAGCAATGTACTACCCAGTCTTTATCATGGGATTCCTAGTAATTACTCTATTTCTGACATTTACATATCTTATTCCAAGTTTTTCAGATGTGTATGACCAGCTAGGGTCTGAATTACCCTACTACACAGTTCTAATGGTTAATATAGGTGAATGGCTGCAGTCTAATGTATTCTTTGTTTTATTTACTACTTTCACTTCATTTATAGCTATATGGATGGCAACTCTAACAGATTCTGGGAAGCTAGTAAAAGATAGGCTACTATTAAGGATTCCAATATTTGGAAAAATTATAAAAGACAATATTTTAAGTAAGTTTTCTAAAACATTTGGGATACTTGTAAATGCGGGTGTTCCAATTATCGATACTCTAGAACTAGTAAAAAAAGTTGTTGATAATCGTGTATATGAGCTAGCTACAATCGAAGCCTCAAAAAATATTGAGAATGGTGCTAGTATATCTCAAGCATTAAAGAATACCGGAGAA
>Ga0207992_1001379_pt1 | contig 10891 bp, 6 predicted proteins | sample ETN02SmetaG_FD_185788 | JGI IMG/M metagenome (GOLD analysis project Ga0207992, IMG submission 185788) | Marine microbial and viral communities from oxygen minimum zone, Eastern Pacific Ocean - ETNP2014F10-02SV255 (SPAdes) (version 2) | ecosystem: Environmental > Aquatic > Marine > Oceanic ...
ATATGGTAATAGAAAACTAACAAGATACAGACTATCAATTGCACGACCTGCCTATGGTGGTTTGCAATCAGTAAAACTTAAAATAAAAGATAAATATGGTTCGTTAAATGAATATGAAAATGAATTTGAATACCTTGATTAATAAAATACATTATATCGCATTTAGTGTTATGGTGTTATTTGGATCGTCTAGCATTGCTCAGCAAAACTTGATTAGTTGGGAGGTGGCTGACCCAGCATTAAATCGGAAATTTATTGAAATGTATCTTAATCAACTGATTGAGAATGACAAATTTGATCAAAACTCGATTCAAGCATCGGATGTCGTTATGGTGCAAATGCAACAGCAAGACGGAAAGCTGACATTAAAACGACTTAGGGCAAAAAATTATGATTCGGGTGAATATCGAAGATTTATGATGGATCAAGTAAAAAAGCTTGGTCCTGATATTATGAATACCATCATGGACCGGAAATATAAATGGGCGGAAATAAATAGAAGAGATCTATCTGCTTTGGAGACATATAGCAATATAGATAATATTTTAAATGAGCGAAGCTTCAAGCGAGCTAGGGATGGCTTTTGGTGGACAACCTCGCAAGTTGAAGTATCGACAAATCAGAGTATTTATATTCGATCTAAATCAACCAACCAAGCATTTCGACTAGAAACAGGAATCTCAGACCTGGGTTTGTATCCACAATTTTTTGGCAATACAATACTTGGTCTATCCAATGATATTTCAAGTACATATTTTATTGTACCAAGACAAGCAAAGGTTGATGTTATCAAACAGCCTCTTGATGGTACATTTGGAATAGGTTTTAAATTTGATACCCACTCCATTGGCGGGCAAGTCAACTATATGGACTCTGGAAATAAGTTTAAGACAGGAAAAGTATTTGATGAAAATCACGTAGTTTTACCATCTGCTAGCGGTTTAGTCTATTGGAGCAACACCTTTGCTATTAATAATTTTATTGATTTTTCTAAACTAGGTTTTCTAAAAAGATTAAATAAAAACCTTTCAGGTGCTGAGCGGACCGATGAACCTTTTGGATCATTACGCTTAAAAGTTGGTTTATCGTTTACGGAGTTTATTCATGCCAAATTAAAACCTGGCTCTAAGGATGAAAAAGAAGGTAGAGATCTTGAAATAACAGATCGTTTAAACAAGGTTGATGAAGCGCTTGGGTTTTTTGTTCGATCAGAACTTGTAACGGATAATAAAAAACTAAAGGCTTACGCACAGGCCAATCAGTCCTTTAGCGGATTTAATAATATAGGATTTGGCGCAGAATATAGTATTAAGGTCTTAAAGGTAGGCGTTCAAGTGGTTAATATTCCAAAGGGAAGTGGTTTAGAATTTCTCGAAAGCAACACGAATGACAATCTTTGGAAATGGTATCCAGCGGGTGAATCAGGCGGGCAAGTTGTATCCCCTTATATATCATTTCATTTTTAATTAAAGGAACAAAATGAAAATAAATAATTTCTTAAAAATTAAACTTTTTATTATTGCGATTTTATTGATAGGTAGTGGATTTTCACAATCAGTAAAAAGTCTTGATAAAAGAAAGTATATTGCCTGGACTGTTGATCATATGCCTTATCACATTCTTGTTGAAGATGCTATTATTGATTACAATGCTTTAAATACGCTTGAAAATCCTAGGGTTAAGAAAAAGAGCGCAAAGAAAAAGGTTTTAATATTAAAAGAAATGCGTGCTGAAGATTTATTAATCATTGTTCAGCAGAAAAAATCGACAAAAAATGAGATACATGAGATTTGGTATGGCAACGGTCTTAACTTTGATGTTATACCAAGAGAAATAGTGGACTGGGTATTAAGCCAAGATATTCAACAGGCTTTGATTGAAAAAGATCAATATCTTAATAGTCCATCGGATGTGGTTTTCTTTGAAAGCGAAAATCAAAGATTATTAGCAAGCTATAGTTCCCGCTTTTCATTATGGAAACAACATAATTTTCTAATGAGCACAGAGGAATTATATCTTAGGTCTAATCTATTACAGTACTCTGCAAATTTTGCCTTAGGCAATACACTGGTTGGGCTTCCTGGGGCGCTCTTTAGCTCTACCTCAATGGGGGTGGGAACTAGAAACTCTGAGATTGGTATTCGGTTTCCCGCAAAAATAAATTTACTCTCTATTGGAAATGGGCTAAATGACAATAGGCTTCTTAGAGAGTATTTGGGTCTTTATTCTAAAGTTACTATTGATAACATGTTTTCAACCGGAGCATCATTTCATGCGCAAATGGGCTTCAATTTTTTTCCTAGAAGCAGTACAGTTGTTACTGATACTAGTTACTTTAGAAAAAATGATATTGATGAAGAAGATGAGTATGTAAACATTATCGATATGTATGCATTGTTTGCAGCAACATTTGAGGTGCCATTAAAAATTCCTACAATATCGAGAGTTACCTTTACTCCGGGTTTGCATTACATGAAAGTTGCCCACCGAACTAAGGATAAGGATAATAATTTATTTAATAGAACTTTTTATGGATATGATTATGATAACAAATCATACCTTCGCTATGGTGATGGAGAAAAAGCGTCTACAAAAGCATTTGGATTATATGGCCGCGTTGATCTAATGACAGATATTGGTGTTATTCCATCCTTTCTACAGAAATACAAATTTTTAAACTTTATTAAGATTAATAAGGTTCCATTATTTGAAGTTTCTCTTCAACATATTACACAATTGAATACTATCACTTCAGTAGCGGTTAATATCAATGATAATGTTTCATTTTCAATGACCACCTATAGTGGAGAGCAAGATGGAACTGTGCGGGGAGGCTGGCTACCTAATAAAAATATGTGGCTTGGTGTAAGATATAGATCTGACTTCTAGAATTGATCTAATATTTTGCAGGAGCTCCTGATTTAGGGATAGTTCTTTTAATAAATTTTCTGATATCGGAATTGGATTTTAATAAATCTGTTTCTCTCAAATACATCATATGACCACTACGATATCCTTCAAATGATAATCTATCTTTCATTTTTCCACTAGGGTCCAATTGCCACATCGTATATTTCGCATCAAAATATTTTGTAGCACCATCATAATAACCAGATTGAATCATCGTATGTAAAAACGGGTTCGCTGCCATCGCTTGTCTTAGGTTTTCTCCCGTATAATTATTTTTCCAATCCCAAGGATGTACGGGTCCAAACAAATTATATTTAACATCCGTTTCAAACTTTAGAACATTTTTGAAATAATAATTAATTGCCGGAGCAAAAGAATGATTCCAGGAGGTTAATTCAGCCCAATAATCTGGACCATCCCCAGCAACGGTTTTATCAATCCCCTTATAGCGTGAGTCAAGCCTGCCAATTGTGTATCCTTCGTCTCGAAGCAATTCTTTCCAATAATAATTTGTTGGTACGTCTAAATTATATGACAATATTGCTTTTTCTGAAATACCCGAAAAACGTGACATATTTTTTGCTGCTTCTTGTTTTTCTTCAGCTGATGCTGAATTACCTTTCGCAAGTAGCGGCATTAATTGATTAATTGAATAATCTTCTGATAGCGCCAATACTTGTGGTAAATATTTTTTTTGTAAGTCACTTGGAAGTTTTTTGTGATACCAAGCGGTCGCTGTAAAGTAAGGCAGTCTTAATGCTGCACCAAGTGGGCCTGTTCTGCCATCAGCTTGTGGTCGTGATGAATCAATACCTAACGCTGTAGGAGAAACTAGAATGACGCCATTTAAATACATCCATTGTTTATTTTGTAATGCTAAGGCTAGGCCAGAAACCCGTATGGTTCCATAGCTTTCACCAATTAAGTATTTTGGCGATTCCCAGCGATTATTTCGTTGAATAAACGTATTGATCCATTCAGCTAGGTAGTCTATATCAGCACTGATACCAAAAAACTTTTCTCTTTTGACATTCTTATCAACAATTCGTGAATATCCAGTATTCACTGGATTTACGTAAACAATATCTGTGACATCTAAAACCGAATAGGTGTTAGTTTTTACGCCATAAGGCTGAACTGGGAAACCCTCTTTGTCAACATTCAACACCATTGGTCCAGTATAGGCCATATGCATCCATACCGATCCAGATCCTGGTCCACCATTAAATGAAATCATTATTGGTCTTTTTGATTTATTAGCAATATCTGTTCTTTCATAGTATGTGTAGTGTAGCGCTGCAATCGGCTTATTAGATGTATCACTCCATACGGGCTGCGTGCCGGTTGTAACACTGTATTCAACTTTTTGACCTGAAATGGTTGTCCGATGATAGGTTACAACGGCTGTGTCTGGGGGGAGTGATCTTGTCTGTGCGAACAGAGATCCGAGGATAAATAATATTGAAAGTTGCTTAAGCTTCATAATTTACCTTTGGTTTGTGGTAATTCAATTTACCAAAATTATGAAATTTGTATAAGTGATTTTTTAACTTATTAATTAAATTGTTTTTACATGATTTATACAAAAATAAGGGCTAATAGTTACATACTATATCTATTGGCTTTATTCATTATGAGTGGGTGCTCAAAAACGGTAAAACAAACCCATGAAAATAATGGGGCTCCTAAAAACACTGTCTTGCTTATTTCTATCGATGGTTTTAGGTGGGACTATTTTGAAAAAGCTGTTACACCAAATTTTGATAAATTCATAAAAAGCGGTGTGCGTGCGCAAGGCTTAATTCCACCATTCCCAAGCAAAACTTTTCCAAGTCATATTTCTATGGTTACCGGTAGATATCCTGAGGGGCATGGTATCGTAGCAAATACAATGTTCGATCCGATTTTTAATGAATACTACTATATTGGAGAAAACAGTAAACCTGTTCTTGATGGTAAATGGTATGAAGCTGAGCCCGTTTGGGTAACAGCTGAAAAACAAAGAAAGAAAGCAATGACAATGTTTTGGCCTGCCTCTGAAGCAGAAATCATGGGAGTAAGGCCTACAGAATACTTTGTGTACAATGAATCAATAACACACTCTGAGCGCATTGATCAAATTGTAAAATGGTTAGATTATCCGGATCATAAGCGTGGAAATTTCTTTTCACTTTATTTTAGTGAAATTGATTCACGCGGACATCAATATGGTCCCAATTCAGCAGAAGTAATCAGCGCTGTGGAAGCGATGGATGCAACAATTGGTGATTTGATTGATAAGCTTCAATCTAGAAAAATTTATGATGATGTGAATATCATTATTGCATCAGATCATGGCATGGCAGATATATCCCAGGATTCTGTAATTTTTTTAGATGATTACATAAACCTAGATGAAGTAGAAATAATTGACTGGGGACCCGCATGTGCAATACTACCCAAGGTTAATATTGATAAGGTATTTTCAGAATTAGTTAATGCGCATCCCATGTTGGATGTATATAGAAAGGGTGATCTTCCAAGTGAGCTTAACTATAACAATCATAGGCGTATTCAACCAATTATTGCTATCGCGAAAGAACATTGGTCTATTAGTGATCGGAATACCTATAATAGGGAACCTTATATATATAATGGGGGTACTCATGGATATTATTCATCTTTAGAATCAATGCGAGGAGTTTTTATAGCACGTGGTCCCGGTTTCAAGAAAAATTTTATTGGTCCAGGCTTTGCAAACATACATTTGTATGAATTGATGTGTCATTTACTTAAGATTGAACCTGTAAACAATGATGGATTACTAGATTCAACTAGCATTTACTTATCAAATAATATAGAGTAACAATAATGGATTCAAAAATAGTTTGGCTTGCTACGTTTGTAGGTTTGTATTGGGCTTATTGCTTATACTGGGGTTTTAAAGGCGCACGAACAGCCAAGAGTTCAACAGATTATTTTCTTGCTGGTCGCTCAATAGGAATATGGGTATTTGTATTAGCTGCTACTGCTACTAGTTTCAGTGGGTGGACATTTGTTGGGCATCCTGGAAAGATATTTACCGATGGCCTTCCCTATGCGTTTGCTTCATTTTATGCTCTTACTATTCCCTTTACAGGGGTATTATTTTTAAGACGACAATGGGTCCTTGGTAAAGCTTATCGCTATATTACTCCTGGTGAAATGTATAGCGACTATTATGGTGGTAACACCATTCGAATGCTAACTGTCCTGGTTGCCTTTCTGTTTAGTGTTCCATATTTGGGTGTACAATTACGTGCCTCTGGTGATCTGTTTAATGTATTAACGGATGGATTAGTGAGTGCGAACGTTGGTATGTTTGCTTTGTCTGCTGTTGTGATGATTTATGTCGCATCAGGTGGATTAAGATCCGTTGCCTTTGTTGATTGCGCACAGGCTATTTTACTTGCACTTGGAATAGTTATATTGGGTGGAGTTACTATTCACTATGCTGGTGGCTGGTCAGGATTTACTTCCTCTTTTGCCGAAATTATTAGAAACGATTTAGCTTCTGGACAAAAACTTACCGCTGATGGTTATTCTACTAAGGTTGCTTTGCCGGGAAGTATACAATTTGTTTCCTCCGGCTCCAAAGCAGTTGGAGGACCATGGACAGGAATTATGTGCATGACTTATATGTTTGCATTGATGGGAATACAATCATCACCCGCATTTTCGATGTGGGCATTTTCCAATAAAACATCACGTGCATTTAGGTGGCAACAAGTCGTTGCATCATCAATAGTAATTGGGGTTATCCTTTTTTCATTTACCATTATCCAGGGTGTTGGGGGACATGTATTAATCGAAAAAGGAGTTCTTCAAAGTGTAACGGATAAAAACCTGATTCCGCAATTAATTAACCTTCTATCAGCTAGCGCGCCATGGCTTGTTGGTTTGTTGGCAGTATGCGCATTAGCTGCGATGCAAAGCACTGGCGCTGCCTATATGTCAACGTTTAGCGCAATGGTAACAAAAGATATTTATGCTAAATACATATCCCCGAAAGCATCTGATAAAAAACAAAAATCTGTTGGAAGATTTTTTGTAATCATTGTTACTGCTGCTGCCTTAGTTGTGGCTGCAAATTCTAGCCAAGCTATTGTTATGCTTGGAGGTCTTGCTGTTGCATATGGCTTCCAAATGTATCCCTCTTTAATTGGAATATGTTATTATAAGGGCTTTAATAATAAAGGGGTGGTGTCTGGATTAATCGCTGGATTAATCGCAGTAACTCTTACCGATAAAACATCTATTTGGTTTGGCGTTCCTTGGGGTGCATATCCTTTGACCATTCATAGTGCAGGCTGGGGAATTTTCTTTAATCTTATCACAACATTTATTGTATCAGGAATAACAAAAGAAACCGAACTAGAAAAAGATAATAAAAATAGAATTCATGAATTACTATCAACTGTGGCTGGTATGAATTTTTATCAAAAGAAAAAAATTAGGTTGGCGTGGGTGCTTACACTTGTCTGGTTTCTAGTTGGGTTTGGTCCGTTTGCAACAATAGGAAATACATTATTTTCAGACCCTAACTTACCTAGTCTTTGGGCTCCTTTTGGACTCCCCTCTCTTTGGGTTTGGCAAATTATATTTCTTTTCTACGGAATATTTGTAATGTGGTTTTTAGCATTCTATATGGGTCTTTCAAAACCAATTGATCCAGATAGAGTAGATAGAGTCGCAAAATCTCTTATCTAGTTTTAATTTTAAAGAAAAAATGAATATATATATTTTAAGGCTGTATGCGGTTATGCTATCAACACGGCTACTAATAAAAACAGGAATCTTATTATGAAAAATCTCCCTTTTTTAATTCTTACCCTTTTTGCAATTGGTAGCGCCCAAAATACAGCAATGTTCTCTGGGCGCGCCCATCCTGAGTTAAGATGGCAAACCATTTCAACAAAACATTTTAATGTTCATTACCATCAAGGAATTGAAGAAATTGCTAATGAGGGGGCCATTCTCGCAGAACACTACCGCCCAACATTACTTGTTCAAATGGATGTAGATACGATACCTAAGATAGATATTATTTTTACGACAGAAGATGAGATTATGAATGGTTTTGCAATGTGGACTTATCAAACCTTTATATGGGTGGATCAAAATGATGCGGCTATTTGGCTAGAAAAAGGTAAGTGGCTAGAGCAAGTTTTAGCTCATGAGCTGCAGCATATTGTCCTTTTACATAAAACTAAATCATGGTTACCGGAACCAATGGGACAATTATTATCTGGAATGCCCGGTTGGCTTGTAGAAGGCACAGCAGAATATGAAACTGAAAGTTGGCGGCCTTATAGAGCTGACCTTTCACATAAAGCGCATGTTTTGCGAAATAAAATGGATACGATGGATCCCCATCATGATGGTTTTTCTAAAATGCTTTATTGGGCTGATCGTTTCGGTGATTCTACAATTGCACAGACTCTAGAATATCGTAATACATTTAATGTTTTTAGATTTGCTGAAGGTTTTAAAAAAACAACAGGGATTAGCGTTAAACAGTTTAATGAGGACTGGCGAAGATATATGAATACTTATTATTATGGCTATAGGTCCCAAAAAGAAACCTATAAAGAAATAGGAGAAGTAATCTCTTTCCCATTAAAAAAAGTGCAATCTGCAATGTTTTATAAAGATAGTAGTCAAATTGCAATACTAGGAAGGTTAGATAAAGATCGTAGAGATGTTTCACTTATAATTGCTAATCGAGATACCACTAAAGAAAAAAAGCGGCTTGTAAAATGGGAAAAAGCTATTGATAAACTTAAAGAGAAGAAGAAGAAAACAAAAAAGGACTCTTTGGCTATAAAGAAAAAATATAAAGAAAAAATTCTTTGGGATAAAAATGAAGTTGACTACGGTCAGTTTCACGGACGTATGTCATGGTCTTTTAACGGCAATAAGCTAGCTTATGCTAAATATCATTTTGGGGAAAATCAATCTCTGGTCTATGATATAAAAATTTATGATAAAAATTTAGGTAAGCATTTTTGGCTTACCGATTCTAAACGAGCTACATACCCAATTTGGTTAGATTCTAATAAAGTTGCGTATGTCTCTCATTATAATAGTGTTTCAAATATCTTTATAAGCAGCCTAGATCAAAAAGAAGTAGAAAACCTTACAGGCTTTACTAAAAATACGCAAATTACATTTCTAGCAATCTCACCTGACCAACGTCAAATTGCTTTTGCAATGAATCCTGAAAATGGCAATATGGATATTTATATAATTGATCTAGAATCTAAAGCCATAACTCGTCTCACAGATAATTCTATGGCAGATATTATGCCCGTTTGGCATCCAGATAACAAATCAATTTCCTATACATCAAATGCTAATGGTGTACCCAATATATATACTGTCGATTTAAATACTAAAAAAATTATTGCAAACACTGATGCTGGGGATGGTATTTGGACCCATCAGTGGATGCCAAAAGATTCCGTCTTGCTTGCAACTTCATTGGGAGATATAGATAGCGTTCGTTTGATCAAGGTTGATCCTTTTAGGGCTTCAGATACCACCCCTTTATCTTTAAGGGATAATTATACTTCTTGGCTAGAGGCAGGTCCGGACGTGAGTTTTGTTAATAATAAACCGGGGAAAGTCCCTGATATTTCTAAACCGGAAAAATATAAATTCATAAAACACATGAGACCTTTTGGTACTGTCTTTCTACCATTACCGGAGGCTCCATTTTTCGCCACTACTATTACAGATGCGTTAGGGAAAAACATGTTTGGGATCGGTGGGTATTTAATCCCTACTGATTTAGATAAAAGCGGGTTTCAGCTAGCCTATATTAATCCAATGTGGGGTCTGAGTATTTCTCGTAATTTTGATTTTGCTTTCCGTCCCTATCAAAAAGCTTGGTTAGTCGATTCAAAAAGTGGTGCCTCTTTTACAATTAACAATCCAATTAATTTTGGAGAATATCCTTCATCAAATCATTTATTTTATGCCGGAGCTACAATTGTAAATCATAATGTAACTGTTGGTAAAGAAACAGATAAAGAGACGGGTGAATTAATACCGCTTGATAAATCTAGCTTTGTTGACCTTCCGGTTCCTGAATCAGGGAATGATGGATTTCTTACTATTGGATATCAGTGGTTAAATCGTAGACCTCATAAAATAAATACGATTGCCCCAAAAGACGGGTTTGGAATAAGTGGCCTGGTTGATTATGCCAATAAAGACTTATTTGGAGACTTTAGCTTTACAAGACTAGAGGGTGACTTTTTTGCTAATATACCTGTAAACAAAAGCGGCTCTTTGGTTTCATATTTTCGGTTAAAAACAATGGCGGTTTCTGGCAAACCGCCTGCTCAAGAATATGTTGGACTTACTGATGATATACCAATCTATATTCAAGGTACAGCACCAAGTAGGTTTGTGCCTGAAAATCATAATCCTCGCGGATGGTCTGGTTATCGATTAGGTGATAAGCTATTATTTGGATCAGCTGAACTAAGACAAGCAGCAGGGCCAATATCATTAAATTTAATTTCAGATTTTGGCAATGCCTGGTTTTCAAAGTCTGAAAAAGAGAAAATAGTAGTTACTGTAGGTTATGAACTTCGCTTTGCTCTTGGGCCTTTAGTTATTTCAGGTGGTGATGCTCAAGAAATTGAAGGGTGGAAAAATAAACAAACCCCTATTAGATATTATCGATTAGCATTGATTAACCCATTTTAATTAATTAGAGCTCTTAGTTTATATTTTATTATGTATCACCTTTGTCTTATACCTTTATTGCTTTTTCTTTTTGCTTGTGAAGACCACGATCAAAGTAAAAGCAATCAAAATGTAAATACAGTTTATGAAACTGTAGAAATTTTTTAATTAATAACCTAGATGAATCAAGAGGATTTTGTTTAGACATAAAAGGCTATAAATCGAGCGCAAGTATTGATAAAGGGCTCCAAGCGCATACGTGCTA
>Ga0207992_1001390_pt1 | contig 10857 bp, 5 predicted proteins | sample ETN02SmetaG_FD_185788 | JGI IMG/M metagenome (GOLD analysis project Ga0207992, IMG submission 185788) | Marine microbial and viral communities from oxygen minimum zone, Eastern Pacific Ocean - ETNP2014F10-02SV255 (SPAdes) (version 2) | ecosystem: Environmental > Aquatic > Marine > Oceanic ...
TCCTCTATGTTTTGCCAATAAAGCATCGGCTTTTTGCTGGAATTGTTGAGGGGTGACTTCTTCAGAACCTATCCTTCTTGGAATAATCATGGATCTACCGGCAACTTCTCTAAATCGTTTTGAAAATAATTCTGTGTTCAAAACATATTTCTCTAATACATTTTGGAAATTATCTGCAGCATATTCATGAAGTCCGCCAAAATCAATTTCGTTTGTTAATTTTATTAATAAACAATTTTCATCAAATGACAACTCGTGTACATGGTTTTCTTCTTCATCAGCTAACCCTGCCAAATAATATCCAAAAGCCACATTAAAACTTCTCCCTCTGCAAGTAGTAATTACATATGTTGGGAAGGGTGCTTCTACTTTTTCTACTAAAATTGTATCATTATTAGGTGCCTCTAGACAATCATAAGCATGTTGCTCCAAATGTATTGAAATTGAGATTGCAACTGCATTTGAAAGTCCATATACCTCTCTTAACATTTTTCTTGCATTAAAACCATTTCTTATTACCGATAAACAAGCATCCTGTAATTTTGTTAATTGATCTGATAATTCTCTTGCTCTTGATTTTGCTTCACCACTCCAAGAAGGAACATTTGGTCTATGTCCAGTTACCTGGCTTACATTCACCCTTGTGCCATCTATAGAATTAATTCTATATGTTTGACCGCCTAATAATATTATGTCTCCATTCCTTAATTTAGCAACAAAAGATGCTGAAAGATTACCCAAAATACTACCATCCATATTGAAAACAAGATAGCTGTTATCAGGTGCTATAGTTCCCACGTTTGTATAATATATCATTCGAGAATATCCCAACCTCCCGTAAATATTTTCTTCGTAATCGATCCAAACTCTTTTTTCGTCCTCAAGTAAATCCAATGTATCTATAAAATCATCATATTCTAAATTCCTATATGACCACGTTGATTTTATTATTTCATAAGCCTCATCGATATCAATATTTTCAATAATACACAATCCAATCATAAATTGTGCCATTACATCTAAACAATTTTGAGGAAATGTTAGTCTATCCATATCTCCACATTGAATTGAAGCTTGTAAAGCAGCTAATTCTACAAGGTCATCCATATTTAGTGGCATAAACCTTGCTCTAGGCACACCCCCTACATGGTGTCCTGCTCTACCAATTCGTTGCAATGCTGTTGCAATACTACCAGGTGAACCTATTTGTACTACTAAATCAACACTTCCAATATCAATTCCCATTTCAAGTGATGAAGAAGAAACTACGGCTCTCAATTTCCCCTCTTTTAATTTAGACTCTACCTCAAATCTTATTTTTTTGTCCATTGATCCGTGATGCCCAGCAACTAAATCTACAAAGCCCTGCTTCTTTAAATCCATCCGTTTCAATTCTTTTTGTAACTTATTAACAACTAATTCAGTCATTTTACGAGTATTAGCGAATACTATTGTCGTATTATGTGCTAAGATTAAATCTAAAATTTCTAATATCTCATATTCAAAAATTTCCTTGTCAGATAATTTATAAAATTTAGTTGGTATTGGTTTTCCTTCGGCATCTAATTTGACATGTCCGTCAATATCTCTTTCAGAAGGTATTACAATGTCAAGATCTAATTCTCTAGAGCCCGAAATTTTTGCAATGCATACTTGTAAAGACTGGCCTCTAGATTCTCTATCGTCAGAAGCAACTAGGTATTGGGCTACATTTTCTAATGGTTCCATTGTAGCACTGACTCCTATTCTTTGCACTGGACGTTTTAACAAAGTATCTAACATTGAAATTGTTAATGCAAGATGTGTGCCTCTTTTTGTTGGAACTAAACTATGTAATTCATCTAAAATAATATACTCTACATCTGCAACAATTGGTTGAAATTTCTTAGAACTAATGGCAATGGCCATGCTTTCAGGAGTAGTTATCAATATATGTGGTGGTTTTTTTAACATCTTCTGTCTTTCAGATTGAGGTGTATCTCCCGTCCTTAGCCCAACTTTAATTTCTGAGTTTTTTCCCTTCATGAATTTAGTTCTTATTTCATGTAATGGTTGAATTAGATTTTTTTGGATATCATTAGCTAATGCTTTAATTGGGGAAATATATATGCAATAGATTCTCTTTTCTAATTTATTATTCATAGATGCCCTAACTAATTTATCTATTACTGTTAGAAATGCAGTCATTGTTTTACCGCTTCCTGTGGGGCTACACAACAGTAAATGTTCTCCATCCATAATCGCGGGTATTGCCATTTTCTGAGGAAGGGTGAAATCGGGAAACTTCCAATGAAACCATTCTTTAACAGGGTCACATAATTTAAGATTAATTTTCTCAGAATCAATGAATTCATCTAAGTAGATTATCTTTGCCATTTTTTCACCAATACCAATGCGTTGCCAGCCATGATGTATGGTTATAAAACCAACGTACTGAAAATTCTGATTTACTAACGAATTGCTACTCAATTTACAATCCAAATGGGTTTATTCATAACCCCTAAACTATTGGACATGTTGAAACAAATGACTGGAGATGAACTTAGAAGCCGTCGATTGATGTCTTTATTGAAGAAAAGAGGTTTTCTACAGCCAGCTTTCGAATTATATGGTGGTGTGGCGGGATTATACGATTATGGTCCATTAGGTGGTCGTTTACGGAGAAAAGTGATGCAAAAATGGCTCGACCATTGGATTTCATTAGGAAATATAGTTGAAATTGATTCACCTACTGTTACTCCTGAAGAAGTTCTTAAAGCAAGTGGACACATTGGTGCATTCAATGATTTCGCATCTGAATGTAAATCTTGTAATTCTATCTTTAGATCAGATCACCTTTTGGAAGGATTCCATCCCAATCCAGATTCATTGGATGCTAGATCTCTTGATAATGAATTGAAATCAAATAATGTATCTTGCCCTTCTTGCAAGAAATCAGATTGGCTTTTTGCTGAACCGTTAAATCTTATGTTTTCTACAACAATAGGAGCTAGTAAAATTGGAAGGAAAGCATACATGCGACCTGAAACTGCTCAGGGTATGTTTTTACAATTCCCTTCTATTTATCGATATTTTAGAGGTAAATTACCTTTTGGGGCTGTTCAAATTGGTAAAGGATACAGAAATGAAATTAGTCCAAGGCAGGGGATGATAAGATTAAGGGAATTTAATATGGCAGAGCTAGAGTATTTTATTGATCCTTCTATGTCAGTTAAATATAATCTGGAAAAATGGGGCGAGATAAAATTAAAATTAATTCCTGACCCCGAAGAGAATGGAGCTAATGAAATATCCATTAGTGTGAATGAGGCCGTGAAGAAGGAAATTATAAGGGACCAGACAGTTGGCTGGTTTATGATAAAAACATATGATTTAATGTCTGAATTAGGGATTAATACGGACTTGATAAGGTTTAGGCAACATGAAGTCAATGAAATGGCTCATTATGCAACAGATTGTTGGGATTTAGAGATTTTTGGTGGTTATGGTTGGATAGAATGTGTAGGCATAGCTTACAGGGGATGTTATGACTTGGAAGCACATGAAATCGCTGCTAAATCAAATGAGTTGCGGGCATGGCGTGATTTTGAAAAACACATATCTGTTGAAAAAACAATTTGTTCTCCAATTCAATCAATCATAGGGCCAATTTTTAAAGATAAAAGTAAAATGATAACTGAGCATTTGGAAAATTTAAATGAGCCACCTGCTAATTTCCCTCTTAAATTGATACTGAATAATGAGGAAATAATTATTGAAGATCATATGGTCGAAATAAAAAACATAAAAACGACTGAAAGAGGTGAATGGTTCACACCTCATGTAGTTGAACCAGCATTCGGAATTGATAGGATAATTTGGCACATTTTAGAACATTCGCACAAAGAAATATTAAAAGAAGATGATGAAACATATACAATTCTTAGTTTGAATAAAAATATCGCCCCATTAGATTTTTCAGTATATCCTCTATATGAAAAAGATGGTATGAAGGAAGTTGCTCAAGATATAATCAAAAAGATGAGAGGCGTTAGTGGAATTAATGTTAATTATGATGGTTCTAAATCTATTGGGAGAAGGTATGCAAGAGGTGATGAAGTGGGTGTTCCATTTGCCATCACTGTTGACCATCAGACTTTGGAAGATAATACAATTACTTTAAGGGAGAGAGATTCACAAAAGCAAGAAAGAATGTCAATAGATAATTTACTTAAATTTGTATCCGATTTCTTATAATTCCACAGTATGTTCAAAGAGTATCAAGTATAGGATGCCGTGATGACCAGTTCAAAAGACTCCCACCCAGATTGGACTGAAAAATTCAGACCAAACATAGAAGAGGATTTGGTGGGAAATCAAGAAGCAAGGGATAAAATAAAAAAATGGATTGAAAGTTGGAACAAGGGTCCACCCAAAAAACGTTCATTGCTCCTAGTAGGGCCACCTGGTGTTGGTAAAACATCCATTGCAAGAGCAATTGCTCTAGAGAATAACTGGAATATTATCGAATTAAATGCAAGTGAGGAACGTAATGCTGCATCGATTAGAAAAGCGGCAACATCTGGTGCTGTAAACAGTTCTTTATTTAGTTACGAAGGTGAAATCAAACGAAGTATTATCTTATTAGATGAAGTAGATCATATGTCTGGGAAATTAAGGAAAGTAAGTGAAAATAAAATTAAAAATAATCTTTCCAATGATACATCTCCCAATGAGGTGCTCTCAGGAGATACAGGAGGGAAAGCAGAATTATTGAATTTAATATCAAATTCAAGAGAACCAATAATCCTTGCATGCAATGATGTAATGCGATTTTGGGGGCTTGGCTCAGGTTGGAGAGATAGGAAAGACAGATTCCTAAAGAATATTGATCTTGTGCAATTCAATAGAGTGAGAAATAGTGAATTGAAAACTATTGCTAAAAAAGTGTTGAAAAAAGAAGGTTATACGATAGATGGTGCTGCTTTAGAACGACTGGTTTCCATTAATGTGGGAGACATTAGAGCATTGATAAAAGATCTACAATCATTGGCTTTAGAATCAAATGGGAATATTGACTTATCTGACATAGATAAACAGATCTCTATAGGTGCCAGAGATCAAAGCATCGATTTGTTTCCCGGTCTTGAAAAGCTTTACAAATCTAAAACAGCAAAAATTGCCCAATCAATTATGCTTAATTTAGATAAAACACCTGATGAATTAATTGCATGGATTTCATGGAATAATGCAAGGATTCATAACTCTAGTGAGGTCATTTCTAATGCTGCGAATTATTTGGGTTTTGCAGACTCTATTTTGCCTGTAATGTATGAAAATAATGCTTACAAAAGTTGGTACTGGGGTTCAAATATTTCTGCACTGAGTTCGGGACTAATAGGAAAAATAAATCCTAAAACAAAAATGTTCTTGCAATATCCTGATTTCCTAAGAAAAAATAATGAAAGTTGGAAAAAAAATGGTTTATTAAATAAAATTTCTAAAGGTTTGAGTATTAATCATGCTTCAGCAAAAAACGAGTTTTATCCTCTTTTATCAGCATTCCATAATAAAGAAATTAATGAAGAATGGGCTTCAGAATTTATCATAAGCTATCGGCATGGATTAGACTTTTCAGAGCATGCATTCCTGTCTAATCTAAATTTATCTCATGCATCAACAAAAAAACTTGATGAGACATTTTCTAAAAAAATTATAGTGAAGGAAATTGTAATCAAAGAATTTGAAGAGGAAAATGATAGTAAAGAAGATTTGCCTGGTGGGCAATCAACATTATTTTAACGCCTGAATTTATCCAATAAATCTTTGAGTTTGTTTTTCACATTTTTAAATAAAGCAAACTCACCTGTTTTTTCATCTGACCACGTGCGAGGATGTATCAAGATCAATACCGTCAATAACTCTAAACGCCCCATCCACATTAATATTGAAGTCATGATTAATGTTCCAAAATGCATTTCCGCCCAAGTATTTGTTGGACCAAAATTACCTAATGCGGGACCAGTATTTCCTAATGATGACGCAACTACTGAAATAATTGTTTCCATATCAAAATTATCGCCTCTTTCTAACAAAGCAACAATTAAGCAACTTCCCATAAAAAGAAGAACCCAGAGAATGAGAACTCCAAAAATATTCCAAAGTCTTTCATCCGAAATTGTTTCACCATTATGCCTTATTTTCTTAATCTGATGTGGATTGAATATTCTCGAAAGTTCCCTCAAACCTGCTTTAATCGCTAAATTTAATCTAAGCATTTTCAAACCACCAGATGTTGATCCAGCACTTGCGCCAACAACCATTAGGAATAGTAAAATCAATGTTGAAAATGCAGGCCATGCAGCGAAATCCGCACTAGAATATCCTGTGGAAGACCCTATAGATACTGTCTGGAAAATTGTTTTTCTAAAAGCATCTCCAATTCCCGTCTCAGATGAAAATGTTAAATTTAGTGCCATAATTGAAGCGGCAATAACCATTACAAAAACATACAATTTAAGTTCTTCATCACTCCATAATTTTTCCCAGTCTCTTGCCATAGCAAAATAAATTAAAGTGAAATTAACACCTGTAAGGAACATGAAAAAGGTAATCACGGTCTCGACAAGTACACTATCATAATAACCGATACTAGCGTCATGTGTACCAAAACCCCCACTGGACATAGTAGTTAATGCATGATTTACTGCATCGAATAAATCCATATTAATATCTGGATGAAAACCTAATCCAAATAATATAAGAGCCTCGAGCACTGTAAAAGTGATATATATGCCCCAAAGAACTAATGCTGTTTCTTGGATTCTAGGCCTTATTCTTGAATATGTTGGCCCAGTTAATTCAGCTCTTGCAATATTCATCCCCCCTCCTAATAATCTTGAAAGAATTAACATCCCAAGCATAATTATTCCCATTCCTCCGAGCCATTGAGTTAGACTTCTCCATAAGAGAAGTCCTTTTGATTGTGAATTTATGCAATCAAAAGCAACAATATCGTTCATACAAATTGGACTTGATCTATCAGAAATTACAGTAGTCCCCGTTGTAGTAAAACCAGACATTGATTCAAACCATGAATTGACAAAGCCTCTAATTAATTCTAAAACACCTGGTGCATCATTAAATGGCCCCCAAAACATTCCCCCAAACCAATATGGTAAAGCGCCAATTAATACTACTGCTGGCCATGCCAGAGCAACTGCAACAAATGCTTCTCTATCTCTTACATGACGGCTATTTACTTGGCTTTTTGTTCTACTAAACAAAAAAAATCCACACATTAATGAAAGTGCTAACGGAATTCCAAATGATTTTATTGTATTTTCAAAATCGTCGTCTAAAAACAATCCTAAAATAAATGCAACCGACATTGGCACTGAAATTGCAAGTAAGGTAATACCAATTATCAGACCGATTACGTCTTTACGCAAATTAAACCCCCATAATTTTTTCAAAGGAAGATACTTTTTCTGTTGGCATAAATACGATTAGTTTGTCATTGGCCAACAATTGTTTATTTGATTCAGCAGACAAAGTCATAGTTTTTTTATTATTAACTGTCCTTTGAATAAATACTACTTTACAACCTTTTGGGATTTTACATTGCTGTAATGTTTTACCTACGAATTTATGCCCTTCTGTAATAGGGACGCTCATTCCAACAACATCCGGAACACTTTCAAGCATATTGTATGCACCGGGTAAATAACTATGAATTTTAGTTAATATTGCATCAATTGCTACTTTTCTTCTGGCAACTGCAAATGTAATTCCCATTCTATGTACTACTTGTACTAATTTCCTATCATTCAAAATTAAACCAGTACGTTCAACACCCATATCCTGGGCCAATAAAACTGAAGCTATTCCTGCATGATCATCATCTGATGCTGCTAAAGCAATATTGTGACTTTGTACATCTATGTCCTTAAGCAAATCAATATCTCTATGCTCACCATTAATGATATCTAATAACCTGTTGTTACCGATTTCGCTACCTGCTAATTTATTTGCCAATTCTAAATCTTCTTCTATTACAGTAACTCTGCACCCACTCTCTAAATAAGTTGAAATTAATCTTGTGCCAAGTAAATTCGCACCAAACACCAATACCCGAGGGTTACTTGGGAATTCCTCTTCCTCATTACCTGTTAATCGAACTATTCGTGGAAATGATCCTGTTCCTATTGTGGCAAATGCCAATTTATCTCCAGGAACTAAATTTGTATCCGCATCAGGTATTAATGATGTCTTATCTGTTTTTTTTAAACCGACAACTGTTGGCAATCCAGAAATATTCTTGCCAGCTTCTCTAAGTGTTGAATATGCTAATTTTTCAGAGTCTTTTGTTAATTTTAATTCTACGATATATGCATCATTACCCAGCTCCAATACATCTTCAAAGGCAGTACATTGCAATCCCGTTTGTAATCGTTTTATTGAATCGTCAATAGTACTTACAACATGTTTTATTCCTGCCCATTCTAGTAAATTACCTTCTGATGCCTCTAATAACATCTCAGGATCATTAACTCGTGCTATTGCCATAAATTCAAAATCTTCTCCTCTATGTTTTTGTATACAATGCCTAGATAATGCACAAGCAATTAAATTCTGTTCATCCGAATCAGTAACTGCAATGAACATATTTGAATCAGAAATTCCTGCCTCTTCTAATGTTTTTCTATGCTTTATGTCTCCTTGGATAACTAATGCGTTTATTGTTTGTGCTTCCCTGACTATGTCTGGATCATTATCAATTAAAACTACTACTTTTCCTTCTTTCAATAATACTTCAGCAAGGCCTCTTCCTACCTCGCCAGCACCACCGATTATTATTCGCATAAATGCATACCTCCAACAACAATTAAACCGCTGTCGTTAACTCTTCCACTATCTTAGGATTTGTGAATGTTCCGCCTGTAGTCACTGCTTCGCCCACTGTTTGCCATGTTTCTCCATACCCACATAAAACATTACAAGCCCAAATTCTATAGAAGTAATCGTATAGACCCTGCCCTGGGGTATTAGAGGCCTGATCCTCGACTTCAATCCATAATCCTAATGCAGTAGGTGGTTTAAACAACCACATGTTATTTGTTACGTCCACTGATGCCTCAACATAACAGGTATTGATGTTGATATTATTGGCGTTACACCATTCTGCATTATAAGGCAACATCACATTAGACCATCCATGTGGTTCCCATGTTTTGAAGGTAAATCCCGTTAATGCACCAAATTCATACCATGTTGGAATTTTTTTGACCCTTAGAAGACTCATCCACAAATTAGATTGTTCATCGCAATCTCCTACTTTATCGGCTAAGCATGAAGGTCCTGAACGGGGTATATCTTTACCTCGGCCATAGGTAATTAGCTCTTGTACGTGCTCAAATGCTTTTCTTGCAAAAGCGTAAGGATTATCACTCATTTCATCGGGAATTTCAGCATCAATCACTGCTGCAGCACTAACGATAGAAGAATGTGTTCCGTCTATAGCATAAGAATTATCACTTCTTTTAAACCAATTTAAATGGGCTGCAAATCTATTATAGTGCTGCCCTCTTGTTTGAATGTCTGAATATGTTCCTGAATTTTCCAAGGATATCCCTGTGCTTGTACCATCAACATTACCTGAAAAATCAGACCACCAAGAATATGATGTTGCTTGAACAGTATATCTTACAACGATGGAAACTTCTCCTTCGGACGGCGTAATTCCTTCCCACTTGACGCATGGTCCAAAGCTACAATATGTTGTACCTGATGAATCTCCTTCCCCAGGCCAATACATGTAGGTGTTTGTATCACCAATAGTTATTTGCTGCTCTATTCCCCTAAGTTCGGGGTTTACATCTCTAGTTATTGCATCAATAGGCAAATCATAATTAAAATCGCCAGCTATAACTTTCATCGAAATAATGTCTTGAATTTTGTCGGCTTCTATAGCACCATTTTCTCCCTGCCATAAATATTCATTCATACTTTTAGCAGTACGATCTTTTGGTACAGCAAAACTATATTTGAATGTATGATTTTCTGTGTCTTCATTAGTCATTGTCAATGTACGATCAACAGTAAAAGTAGCTTTATTTGGATAAACAGGCGATGTTAATACTTGTAATTGTGAAGAAACATTAGCCCACTGACTCATTGCCAACTCATTTGCGGGGGTGAAGACAAAAACACATGCAATAATAGAAACAAAAACTAATTTTCCTAATTTACTCTTTTTTCTTCGCCTTGATTGCATTCTCCTTGGTGGTTTCATCATTTGTGGAGCACTGCCCATTGTTGCTCCTCCTGCAAAAGACCCTGTGTTAAACTGACCTGTTGCTCTTTGAGAAGAACCTGCAGAACCAGTAATAATTCTTCCACATGTTCTGCATATTTCATCAAATTTTGAAACTGGAGACATACAATAGGGACATCGTGGCATTGATACCACGTAACAACGTTGCTCCATAACAGTTGCGTGAGGAAACTATTCGGAAATTTCATTCGAATTTGTTAAATTTTTGCTTTTCCGGGCATTATCTGCCATTATTCTCCTGTATCTCCTTTTTGCGTCTTGTGTTAATGATTCAGGAATCCATTCAATTACTGATTTTCTATAAAGAATCATAATAATTGGTAACAATAAGACCCACCAAATAAGTAAAGAAAATATTGCAGGAATAACCATCAAGAAAAATAATCTTCCAAGTGATGCGATAATGGTTGATTTAGATCTTTGTCCATTAGTTGAAAGATATCCTTGATAACAACATATTGCTCCTTCAAATAGTGGCAACATAATAACAAATAGCATCATTTGAAGAACTGATTCAATATTAACCCCATCATAATATGTTA
>Ga0207992_1001393_pt1 | contig 10851 bp, 9 predicted proteins | sample ETN02SmetaG_FD_185788 | JGI IMG/M metagenome (GOLD analysis project Ga0207992, IMG submission 185788) | Marine microbial and viral communities from oxygen minimum zone, Eastern Pacific Ocean - ETNP2014F10-02SV255 (SPAdes) (version 2) | ecosystem: Environmental > Aquatic > Marine > Oceanic ...
CTGTAATTCTAAGCATCCACTCACCTCGATTTCCATCTACTGCATAGGAGGCTCTTGATGCTTATTGGCATCAAACCAGAATAATCTACTGGTACTCCCTCCACTTATGCTTGCACTCGAGATTCGCACAAGTGCAGAACTTGGTCTCAGGCTCATCAGAGGATCTTGTTTGCTGCAAGTGTACGTAGGCATCCCTTCCATTGCACTTTGGGCAAATGTAGTCCCCTTCTCTTAGAGTTCCTTTGGGCTTATCGATAGGCACCACCTCAGTCAGATGCTTCAGAGACTTAGTCCTTGAACCGCCTATGGTATTACTGCGATCAGAGAGATCGATTATGTCCCCTGTCACGCGATCAATAATCTTGGCACCCTCTCCATCTTTCCCTTCTACGGGTCCTTCGTAGCCACATTTGTAATTTGGACATTTGATGTTTCCATCTGAGTCCGGAAAGCAAAGCGTTCCGCAGATTCCTTCCTCCTCGCCATCTTCATTTACTATCATGTTGGGGCAAAACATCTCTATCACCATTGTCGTATTAACGAGAACCAAACTAGCCTGAGACTTCCGACTATTCAACTATTCGTACGTCGCTTCATTCATTGCCCGCACCGTTCAAGCCATCGTGCCGATTGGAGGGTCCATGAAAATCCTCTTCGATTGGCTTATTTCACGTGTCATCGATGACCAAGGCAACATTGTTGATGAGATTGTGTGGGATGGCCCAAAGTCCTCATCCGGCGTGGCAAAAAGACTGCTGAAGATGCAACAAGGTCGTCTACTTCCCGAGGTCATAATACTCTCAGAAAGATTTCCAGAAGCGACAATAGATCCTATGGGGGCCCTCTCGGAACCAAACTGGCCCAAGAGGGAAGACTCAGAGGAAATATTCCAGAGAGCAACATTGGAATTAGCGAAGATGGGAGTCGCCGACTCTTCGAAAGATATGGATCGGAGACTCGATATGCTAGTTTCAGCAACTTTGGAGGTCAGGTCATTTTGGACAACATCGGAATCTCGTTGTATCGAGTGGGCCGGACTTTTCATTACGGAGGCAGATCTCGATTCTCAGAGGAATGAAATCCCACACTCCATCGCATCTTCAGGAACTATAGTCGAGGCTTCAGAAAAACTACGAGTGTCCCCTCCAATGCATCTTCCCTCCGAATCGGAGTGGTCATCTATGGTGTCACATGCCATTTCAGTCACCTCTTCATCAGAAATACTCGATCAATTGGAGGCTTCTATTAGGGAAATTGCTTCTATTCACGTACCATCACTGAGTGCATTACTAGGTCCTATATCGGCCGCAAAACTAGTCTCTCTTGCCGGAGGAAGGGAGCGACTAGCTCGAATGCCATCCGGTTCCCTCCAGGTCCTTGGTGCCCACGCTGCAATGTCTGCTCACAGAAGGGGGGCTCCACCCCCAAAACACGGAGCAGTACTATTCTCCATGCCACAAGTAAGCCGATCTCCGAGATGGGTCAGGGGGAAGATCGCCAGATATCTCGCTGGCAAGGCAAGCATCGCAGTCAGAGTTGATCACTTCGATGGGGAGACTTGGGAGAAAGCCCAGATAGATGAGATAAATAGTGAGATTGATGCAATCAAGGCAAAGTTCCCTAAACCACCAAAGAGGGGTTGAGAGATGGCAAACAAGCCTAGGAAAATAGTATGGGGGGTCAGGAGAGAGGGTAGAAACCTCTGGACCAGGAATGCAGTGAAGGGAATTTCAGTTAGAGGGGAGAGGAGGAAAAGAGACGGCAGAATTGAGTGGAGAAGGTGGGACCCCACTAGGTCCAAGGTCGCCGCTGCAATCCTCAGAACAAGAGAAGAGCCATCTTCACTGCTACCAACTCCTGGTTCGACATGCCTATACCTCGGAGCATCAAGTGGTGGAACAGTCAGCCATATTCACGATTTTGTTTGCGGTGCAGAAAACCATCACGGAGGGCAACTGGTCGCAGTTGAGATTTCTCCTCGAATGGTTCGAGATTTAGTAAAACTCTCAGACAGAAGGCCGGGGCTTGTTCCAGTATTGGGGGATGCTAGAAAGCCAGAACAGATTGCTGCCTTCATCAGGGGGAAGGCAAATTGGATTCACCAGGATCTCAGCATAGCAGATCAGGCTGAGACATTCGTAAAAATGGCAACTTCGTTCCTTGCCCCCGGCGGAATAGGCCTACTCAGCCTCAAGGCTGCAAGCGAGCGAGCATCTGAAGGAGACGACAATTCAAGGTTCCAGAAGGCAGAACAGATTCTGAGGGATTCAGACCTTGTTTTTCAAGAAAGAATGGACTTGAAGGGTTTGGAAGAACAACACGTTGTTTTCTCATGTGCATTAGGCGCCTGAGGCTATCGCGGCTGCTAATAAGGCCCCGTATAACAGTAATACTAGCAAAGATAGGCCAATGCCAATCCAGGAGACAACCTGAGCAGCCTTCGCAATTCCCTGGTCCGGATGGCCAGGGTGCTGGTTTGTAATTGCCAGAGCCCCCTGAGCAAGAATCAATCCTGGAACCGCAGTGCATAAACCGCACATTACTAACCCCAGGATTGCCAGGACCAAGGCCAGAATCGCATTTGTAGTGGGCATGATCATCCCCGGGCCCCCTTGCCCTTGCACGAAGATTTGCTGTGGAGCCTGACTTGTAACGTTCGGACTGCCCTCTAGAATAACTGTCTCAGGGGGATCCTCCTGCACTTCGTTTGAAACCCAGTCGGGCACTTTGCCATCTTCCATTATTTTCATGTGTCAAGTGACGGGGGGATAACTTTGTCGGGTCACTCCGAAAGGTAATGACCCACCCCTTAGACCAATATACATGCCAGAGTTACCCGAGGTCGAGACCGTACGACTTGGCTTAGAGAGGCACCTCCTTGGTCGTAAGATCACGTCAGTCGATTTGCGGCGAAGTGACCTTCGATTCCCATTCCCCCGAGATTTCGTCACATCCCTTAGTGATCGTTTGGTAGTGTCGGTAGATCGTCGCGCGAAGTACCTGCTCATTCACCTTGAAGGGGGCATTACGTGGCTGTGCCACCTTGGGATGAGCGGGAGGTGGACGCTAATCGGAGAGGGAATCGAAAGCAGACCCGGTAGTTTCTCCAATGGGGCCCCTGTAGGCAGCGGGGATGGGCCTCATGATTGGGTGGTCGTTCATCTAGACAATGGAAGCAAGGCAGTCTACTCCGATCATCGAAGATTTGGATTCATGGACTGCTTTCCGACATCCGAACAAGACAAGCAGAAGTTTCTCTCCAGTCTTGGTCCCGAACCCACTCCAAATCACCTTGTCCCAGAGGAACTAGGGGATGGCCTGAGAGGCAAGAAAACACCAATCAAGTCTGCCTTGTTGGATCAGCGAGTTATAGCCGGACTCGGGAATATCTACGTTTGTGAGATTCTTTTCAGAGCAGGCATCTCACCAAGGAGAAAGGCGAGCAGCGTAGCTGGAAAATTAGGCGTCTCAAATCGGGTGGAGAGGATTACTGCCGCCACTCATGATGTAATTACCGAGGCTATCGATGCGGGAGGGTCAACACTGCAGGATTTCAGAGGTGTTGGTGGGGAAGAGGCAATGGGCTATTTCGTTCATAATTTCCAGGTTTATGGAAGAGAAGGGAAGAGTTGCCTGAAGGAAGACTGCCAGGGCACAATCAAGAGAATAGTTCAGTCGAACAGATCTACCTTTTTCTGCCCCGTCTGCCAACGCTGACCGACTAATCATGATTCTGAGACATCTCTATTCCTTTGACAAGCGCTAGAAGAATCTCGTTTCGAGGAGTCTGGACCCCAAACTCCTCTCCTTTGGAAATCACTGCCCCGCAAATCACATCAATCTCGGTTTTCCTACCTGCCATGATGTCTTGCAGCATTGAGACTCTATTATCGGCTGTAGCAGTGACCACTTTCTTGAGATAATCCTCGATATCAATCGCTCCCATTTCGACCCCTGATGCCCTTGCAACTGATTCTGCCTCCCTCATTGCCTCTAGAGATTGAATCCAGAGCTCGGGAATTTCCAACAGAGCCCCGTTCTTGATTCCGGCTATTGCGCAAATCGGATTGATTGCTACGTTGACCATTAGTTTCCTCCATATTTCCTTATTGATGTCTGATGACCAAATTGGATTCAGACCGGCTTTATCTAATAGCGAAACAAACTCAGACTCGGATGGCCTAGGATCCGAACCATCCATGTTCCCTATTGCCAAAGAACCCCTCCCTGTCCAATGAACCCCTCCTTCGCCATCTCTCCATGCCGAGTGCGTAGTAGAACCTCCGACCACTCTTCCCCAACCAACTCTGCTGGCTATTATTCCAGCGTTTCCTAGGCCGTTCTGGATGCTCACAACAAAACCCTGATCTGATACAATTTCCTCAGCTATGGATGAAAGTGCAGATGTCGAGTCCGCCTTACCAGCAATTATAGCCACATCACAGGTCTTGCAAATAGACTCATTCAGAGGCCCACTTTCACTGTCTATGAGTACATAGTGGTCTCCAGGAATCATTTCCACGGTTCCTTCAGGAGTAAAGATGGTTAACCCATCTTCGAGGATTTTCGCCGTCCTCCCTCTGGATACACAAACCACGTCCGCCCCAACATCTGTCAAACAACCAGCAATTACCCCTCCCAAGGCTCCAGTTCCAAGTATCGCCACTCTCATTGGCATCCTCCAGAAGGACATCTGGCCGATAGGTGGATGGTAATTACAGAGTCGCTGGCCGTAACCCAAACAGCTCTCTCAAGTTCTTGAAGGCCCACTGCTTTCGCTGAAACCAATGTGCTATTTCCACTCTCTAACCATTCGTTCATTGTGACATCCCAAATCCCACTTTGCGGGGAATCGCCATGCCATTCGAGGGACAATTTCATTCTGTTCTCATCCCTGTTGGAGATAACAAACTCCTCTGCATTTATTCCTCTGCCTAAACCACTCGGATAGACATAGACATCCGTTGAATCTCTAATTCTGTATGCCTCCAGGGTTCCATCTGGTCTGCATTTTGCAAGCCAACCTTCTGCCCCAACTCCCATGTAACCCTCGCCACTCAGATTTCCAGTTAGGCGAATTGCAGAGTAGTTACCCATCTCTTCTGACCAGTTAGAACTCGTATTAACTTGCTTCGCAACGTCTCCAGACGGACAGAAAGGTGACCCGAAGTCGGAATGAACCAGGACATCGCCTGCTTCGGCAAAGCCACTTGGAATCTTCCACAAACCCCCATTTACTTGGATAAATCGCTCCGAACTATTGATCGGTAGGGTCCAAGGGCCAATCGTCTCGTTCTCCTGGGACAAGTAAACTAACGGGCCAAATGCCCTACCTTGGTCATCGTAATAATCGGAATTCTGTATGGCTCCATCGTGCCCTTGGAGGCAAATTTCCTGAGTCCCTTGACTAATATTGCTACCATTAATGGGCTCCCAATATGGGCTCTCTATGACGAGACCACCACCTCCCGAATTAATCATATTGCAAATTATAGGGGCCTCAGGACTTCCTCCCAGATTCCAGAAAGGATCTGTAAAACTATTATTGCTTAAGCTTGATAATTTAATCACATGTTCCTCTTCGAAGCCAGAAATATCGACAAGAATCTTGAGAAAGTGAGGTGCAAAGGTACCTACTGGCGAAGTGATCGAGAGTGATAATTCTAGGTTTTCCTTTTGAGTCAGTCCATTGAATCTACAGATTTCGGAAGAATCCGAACATGAGTTATTCACCCTCCATTCTTCCGGTTCCGCCCCCTCGACTCTGAATTGGAGCCATCCTGACACTGGCATCACTCCCCGTGGCCCCAACAGAAGGTCTAATTCAACCTCATTTCCAGTATTGAAAAGTAACTCTTCCGGCCAGGATTCAGTGGATACCCCCGCATCATAGTCTTTCATCTCATACGATGGAACCGACCCCGGCATTCCTGCCATTAGGACAATGATGGCGATTGCCACGAACCTGCTCCTGAATCGTTCCTCTAGTCCGACATGCTCGTCCAGTATGATCGGTTGTGGCAGATTGTCAGGGTTGAACCTCTGCCATGCCGCTACAAATGCCAGGAAAATCCATGGAGTCCATTTCTCAGTTGCGAAAACTACTACCATTACGAATAGGACAATGAGAAAAATCGAGGTTTGCGAACTACCAGATCTCATTTCAGAAGGGCCAATAATTGCATGCAGCAACCTATCTCCCGGAAGCCCCGGAATCGGCAGCATCAAACCCCAACCAACTATTGATAGCCCAATTCCTGCAATCCCAGTTGGGTGCAACCATTGCATTCTAATTCCCGATTCACTGCCCATCCAAGATTCTAATATGCGGTCTGTGATGAGGTTTGAATCGAACACTGTCGGAGCCCCTGAAAGTTCAGGGGGATTACTCGGTGTCATCATTAGCCCCAATATTGTAAGAATACTTCCCGATAAGAATAGAATGACCGGCACAACCACTTCGATCGATCCCAGTGCCTGCCTGTTTGGCATTGGAACTAGATCTGGTTTCCTCTGCCCAATTGATCCCACGATTCCAAATGGCCACCATCCAGGAATAGGGAATACAATTGGAGCAATGTGGCCAACTTCGACTTCGAATTTTCTTGCTACTAGGACTCTGCAATAACTAGCTAACAGTAGTGAAAGAATAACCGGAGTAGTGAAGAAAAAGAATGACTGTGCGAATTCGCTAATGCCTGAACCGGCATAATCGTACTCGGAAAACCAATGTTCCCCCACCAGAGTCATGAAAACTGTCATCACTATCCATAGGGAGATTTGCTGAAAGCCCCCCATGATGGAACTTCCAATTGGGACTCTTGAAATCGTCATTACAGGGGGGTTTGTGTCCTCTAGAGAACCGACCAATCCCATTGGTTCTAAGTGCTTGTTTAGTCGTAGTAGCTGTTCCCCAACCACTAAGTCGTCCTTTCCCCTAACTTCCCAGGAATTCGGATAAGCACCTTCACTACCAAGTTCGAAGAATCTTGAAGCTATCACTTCTAGAAGATCACGAGTATCCCAAGTCTCAGAATCGATCAAGATTTCTTCGGACACCATGCTCACTCCCCGACCTTCCTCGAGGGATGTCAGATTTGACCCCTGCTCTCGGTTAACTCACTTGTTCTTGAAGCGTTTGAGGCGGAAGGTCTCCTCCCTTTCCATCTCTTCAAGTCTTAGTTGGATGAAGATCTGAGCCTCTTTCATCTCTGGGATGACCTTGAACTCTAGTGCATTGACTCTCCTCTTTGTAGCTTCTATTTCTTCTAAGAGCCTCTTCAGAGTCGCTTCCATCTCTGCCGCCTTTACAACTTTCTCAACTAACAGCGAGTATGCGTCAGCAGCCTCGTCAATGTAGGGAGATCCGCCCACCATTCCAAGCCCCCTATCTTCAGCAGATAATTTCAGATTCTGACCCTCGACCTTTGGAACTACAACTCCCATGATGTTTCTCCGTGAAACTTGGACCTCAGGATGCTTGGATGACGCTATTGCTGCACTCTTTACAGATAGGCCACCTTCTATTGAAGATGCTAGGTTGATGGCTTGTAGGGCATCTCTGAAGGTGCCGACCAACTCTTCCCTTGCAGCTATCATCTCAGAAAGTAGGGTTCTGAACTCATGGAATAGGCCGTCCCTCTTCATCTTCAGAAGATTGTACCCACTAGAAGTCTGCTTGATCCTCCTCTTCAGGTTGATCAACTCAGATCTAGTTGGTTTGATGTCAAGAGCCATATGATGTTCCCCTTAGTATACTCACTATTCCTTCTTGTCCGTTGGATGATACTTGTCGATCCACTTCTGATCCAATCTAACTAGGTACTTTGTGTCAATGTTGGCCAGAAGATTCCAAGCGAGATCCAGAGTTCCTTCGTGAATAGTTCTGTCCTCGTCTCTACTTTGTCTCAAGAACTGGTCCTCAAAAATGTCCGCGAACTTGAGCAATTGCAGATCCCTCTCATTCAATGCGTCTTCACCAACAATTGCCACTAGCCCCCTTAGCTCTCTTCCTTGCGCATATGCCGCGTAAAGTTGGTCAGAAACCGACTTGTGATCCTCTCTCGTCTTCCCAGGTCCAATTCCAGCATTCATTAGACGGCTTAGAGAAGGAAGTACGTTGATCGGCGGGTAAATCCCCTTTTGATGCAACTCTCTGGAAATAACAATCTGGCCTTCCGTAATATAACCAGATAGATCTGGAATAGGATGCGTGATGTCATCACCTGGCATCGTAAGTATCGGGAATTGTGTGATTGAACCCTTCTTTCCTTTTACAAGTCCAGCCCTCTCGTAAAGCATAGCAAGATCCGTATACATGTAACCGGGGTATCCACGCCTTCCTGGAACCTCTTCCCTAGCCGCTCCAATTTGTCGAAGCGATTCGCAGTAGTTCGTCATGTCAGTGTATATCACCAGGACGTGATAGTCGTGCTCGAAGGCTAGGTACTCTGCAGCCGTTAGGGCTAACCTAGGTGTGATCAGCCTTTCCACAGCAGGGTCATCCGCCAGATTGACGAATAGGGCTGCATTCTCTAGGGCCCCAGTCCTCTCTAGGTCGTGAACGAAGAAGTTGTACTCTTCAGCAGTAATTCCCATTGCACAGAATACTACAACGAAGTCATCATCGCTGTCCACTAGTTTGGCTTGTCTCGCAATCTGCAATGCGATGTCGTTGTGAGGCAATCCACTGGCACTGAAGATCGGTAGCTTCTGACCTCTAACCAACGAAGTGCATGCATCGATTGCGGAAATCCCAGTCTGAATGAAAGACTCTGGACTCTGCCTCGAGTAAGGGTTGATTGCTGCTCCGATGATGTCTGCCATCTCGTCTGCGACGATCTCCGGCCCACCATCTCTAGGTCTACCTGCCCCATCAAGAATCCTTCCGATTAGGCCTTTGCTGACTGGTAGCTTAAACACGTCTCCTAGGAACTTGACGCCAGTCTGCCTGTCTACCGATGCAGTTCCCTCGAAGACTTGTACAATCACTTGATCATCTGATGTGTCCAGCACCTGTCCATTCTTCATCGATCCATCACTCAGTCTTAGTTGGACAATCTCTCCGAAAGACACCGGTTCAGTCTTATTTAGGAACACCAGTGGTCCCTTTACATCTGTAATCGTTCTGTATTCCTTTCCACTCATTGTATCACCTCAGTTTGCCTCCATGCTAGAAGAAATCTGCTTGCCCATCTCCGACACCAATTCTCCAATCTTGTCGTTGTAACCCTTTTCGAAGCGGCCCCTCATCAGGTCAGTCCTCGCTGGTACGTTCACGACGTCTTCCAGTAGCGCTCCACCCGCGATTGCCTTCTTCGCTTCTTCTTGGAAGCTTAGAATCGCTCTTGCCATGTCGTATTGCAACTTCAGATCGCTGTATGTGTCAACATCATGGAAAGCATTCTGTTGTAGGAAGAACTCTCGTATCATCCTGGCAACTTCCAGAGTCAACTGTTGATCGATTGGTAATGCATCCGAACCAACCAACTGGACAATCTCCTGCAACTCTGCTTCAACTTGCAGCAGCGTGCTAATTTCTGTCCTAACTTCCGGGAAATCTGATGCTATGTTGTCCCTGTACCATTGGTCCAGTGCCTGTGGGTATAGGCTGTAAGAACTCAACCAATTGATAGCGGGGAAATGCCGCTGTCTTGCTAGTCCGGCATCCAAACCCCAGAAAACCTTCACAATTCTCAAGGTTCCTTGGCTGACTGGCTCTGAGATGTCTCCACCAGGAGGGGAAACAGCTCCTATTACAGAGACAGATCCATCGTCCCCAGCAAGAGTCTGGACTCTCCCAGCCCTCTCATAGAATTCAGCCAGTCTGCTCGAAAGGTATGCAGGATAACCCTCCTCTCCAGGCATCTCCTCTAGCCGAGAGGAAATCTCCCTCATCGCCTCTGCCCATCTGCTTGTTGAGTCTGCCATCAGGGCTACATTATAACCCATGTCGCGGAAATATTCCGCAATTGTAACTCCAGTGTAAACTGAAGCTTCTCTAGCGGCTACAGGCATGTTTGATGTATTGGCGATCATTACTGTCCTGTTCATCAGTGGCTTGTTTGTATTCGGATCAATCAGATGGGGGAACTCGTCGAGAACCTCTGTCATCTCATTTCCTCTCTCTCCACATCCAATGTAGACCACTATTTGGGCATCAGACCACTTGGCAAGTTGTTGCTGAGTGACCGTCTTACCCGAACCAAAAGGGCCCGGTATACCGGCTGTTCCACCTTTTGCAAGTGGGAATAGGAAGTCTAGAATTCTCTGACCTGTCATGAGTGGGACGTCAGGGGCATACTTCTGGATGAATGGTCGGGGGTGCCTCACAGGCCACTCCTGCATCATTGCAATCTCAGATCCATCCTCTAGTGTGCACACAGTCTCGGTGATGTTGAATGAACCCGAGACAATCTTCTTCACTACCCCTCCCTTTCCGGGTGGGACCATAACTCGGTGTTCGATAGTCTCAGTTTCCTGGACAATTCCGATCACATGGCCGGCTGAAATCTCTTCACCGACCTTTACGTCAGCATTGAAATCCCACTTCTTCTCAAGGTCTAGTCCATCTGCATCCACCCCTCTGGTGATGAAGACTCCCATTGTCTCTTCCAACTTCGGTAGGGGCCTCTGAATGCCATCGTAGATTTGCGTCAGTAGTCCCGGGCCAAGCTGCACTGACAGTGTCTGCCCCGTTCTTATCACTGGCTCTCCAGGCTTGATCCCAGATGTCTCTTCGTACACCTGTATCACTGATTGGTCGCCATGCAGTTCGATTACTTCTCCCATCAAACCTTCATTCCCGACTCTTACCACCTCGTACATTCGAGGTGCTATCCCTATCGCAGT
>Ga0207992_1001396_pt1 | contig 10841 bp, 10 predicted proteins | sample ETN02SmetaG_FD_185788 | JGI IMG/M metagenome (GOLD analysis project Ga0207992, IMG submission 185788) | Marine microbial and viral communities from oxygen minimum zone, Eastern Pacific Ocean - ETNP2014F10-02SV255 (SPAdes) (version 2) | ecosystem: Environmental > Aquatic > Marine > Oceanic ...
AATCTGAGGAAGCATCTATGATGGATGGTTTTCTCAGGAAGTCCCATTTTCAAGGGGTTTGCAAAACGCAAATAACATATATTTATTATGTACTGCTTGTACTATTGTTGCTACTAGACCTGCTAGACATTGTCAACGTCAAACCAATAATTGCTACTAAGAACACCTGTCATAATCTTTCTTTGCACATCATTTGAGTGTTTTAAATTAAATATTAAACTATGCTTGATACGATTACATTAATTTAATTATTACACTGTTCAGTCATGCTTTAATGACTATAAGCATCTGTTATCCTAAGTTAACAATGCATTTTATACTCATGTAGGTTGATGGGATGATATATATATAGCTTGATGCCCGTTTTGTGCCCCCCTTTTTTCACATTGTGCTCAAAACGTCCTCTGAGGTAATATTGGTAAATGAGCCTTAAATATGTTATTCTTTATGGCAGTTAGGTACAATACAGATCGAATTAACTACGCTTACGACACTAAGTTCGGAAGGTTCCGCAAAACAATTGGTGATTACCATACTATTTGCGTGGAAAAACTTAGAAACTTTAACATATTTATAAAGAGAAAATTTTGACTAGAAAGTTGATAATCACAGGAGGTGCTGGGTTTATAGGGTGTCATACAGCCAGTTATTTCGCAAAAAAAGGTTATGAAGTTGTCATAATAGACAATCTTTCTCGTAAAGGCAGTCTTGATAATTTAAATTGGTTGACGAAACAGTCTCCAGTAACCCATTACAAAACTGACATTCAAGATAAAAAAGCTGTCGAAGAGATCTTCAAAAAGGAAAAAAAAATTAAGGGCATTATACATCTTGCTGCTCAAGTTGCAGTCACAACCTCAGTCATTAATCCACTTAATGATTTCAACGTTAATGCCTTAGGTACTTTGAACATCCTTGAAGCTGTTAGGAATTATTGTCCAAATGCTCGATTTATCTATTCATCAACCAACAAAGTCTACGGTCTCCTAAACACTGTAAAAATTATTGAGGCACCGAAAAGATATGAAATCAATAAAAAGGAGGGAATTAGCGAATCCGAACCATTGGACTTCCATTCTCCCTATGGCTGTTCTAAGGGTTGTGCCGACCAATATGTTCTTGATTATGCACGCATTTTCAATCTTCAAACAGTATCCTTCCGCCAATCCTGCATATATGGTGAACGTCAATTTGGAGTAGAAGATCAGGGATGGTTAGCATGGTTTATTATCGCAACTGTTCTTGGAAGAAAAATTTCAATATTTGGTGACGGAAAACAAGTTAGGGACGTACTTTATGTGCAGGACCTAGTGGAACTCTATGAAAAATTTATTGAACAAGGAAATAACCTAAATGGAAAAGCGTACAACGTAGGCGGGGGTTTGAAATTCTCTCTTTCGTTACTTGAGTTCATTGACATTCTAAAAGATCAGGGGCTTGAAATTTCTTATACTTTTGGAGACTGGCGTCCAGGGGATCAGAAGGTGTTTGTAAGTGACAATACTAAAGTGATAAAGGAATTGGGTTGGGAACCAAAAACGTCTCCGGTTCAAGGCATACAGCACATTGTTTCTTGGGTCAAAAAGCACAGGGAACTGTTAAGCAGTTTCATGAGTGATTAGAAGAATGCGGGTTGCGATTGATGGAAAAAGGTATTACCTGAACAGTTCAGGAATAGGTCGTTACAGTAGAAGTCTCATTGACCAATTAAACAGTATTGGTGATGAGGAAAATCTTGAATTATTTTTATACCGTCCGAAAGGAAAGGTAAAATTCGAACCAAAATACCATTCGCATTTAACTGAGATAACAGCAGACTATTTATTCCCCGGCCATATAGGAAATGCTATCTGGCGTTTCACTAAACTCCCTTCTTTGATCAATAATAATGAATATGATTTGTTTCACGGTCCCAGTCATGTACTACCTGGAAAATTAAAATGTCCTTCAGTAGTAACAATGCTGGACTTGATTTTCATACGTTATCCTAATTATTTCAAAGCATGGGACAGGAATTATTATCGAATAAGTTTCAAAAAATCTGCACAACTAGCTGATCATATCATTAGTATTTCTGAAGCAACGAAAGCAGATCTCATCAATTTTTTCGGAATCAAAGAGGATAAAATTAGTGTTATTTATCCTGGTTTTGATGCTGTATTTTCTAAGCTTCAGCAACAAAAGTTAGATGAAATAAACATAAAATTTAAACTTCCACGGGATTATATCCTTTATGTAGGAAACATTGAGCCTCGTAAAAATATTCTTAAATTAGCTCAAGCATTCAATTCACTCCAGGAGAGTTCTCACATAGATAAAAATGTGCACCTTCTTATCGTTGGACAAAAAGGTTGGTATTACAAAGAAATAATTGATGGAATTGATTCACTTTCCAGCAGGGATAAAATCAAATTGGTTGGCCCTGTTTATGGTGAGGACCTTGTCGGAGTTTACCAACTTGCAACTATAATGGCATATCCTTCTATGTTTGAGGGCTTCGGTTATCCTGTTCTTGAAGCAATGCGTTTGGGAACACCCGTACTTACTTCAAATATCTCTTCCATGCCTGAGGTAGGTGGTAATGCTGCCCATTATGTCAACCCTGAAAGCTTGGATGAAATTAAAGACGGTTTGTGTAAGCTCTTGAATGATAAAAACTATCGGGAAAAGTTGGCCGTAAAAGGAACTAGACATGCTGCGGGTTTTAATACCATGAGAATGGCTCAAGAAACTTTGGAAGTTTACAGGAAACTAATATAAAGAATATATAATACTTCAAAGCAATATGAAGTTGAGTCCAGAACATCATAGGATCCTGCTGGTCAGAACCGATCGAATAGGTGATACCTTGCTCACTATTCCTGCGGTAATAGCACTTCGTCAACAGTTCCCAGATGCATTCATAGCATTTCTTTGCCAGCCGTACACTGAGCACATGGTTCAGAGAATTAGTGGTATAAATCAGGTGCTAACCTACGAAAAGGAAGGAAAACATAAGGGCTGGCGGGGCTTAGAACTCCTTTCAAGAGAATTAAGTTCATATCGTTTTGATTCAACGGTTGTTTTTTTCCCTTGTGTTTCGCTTATTTGGGCTCTTTGGAGAGCAAGAATACCAAGACGTATCGGAACTGGCTTCCGCTGGTATTCGTTTCTTTTTACAGACCGGGTAATGGAACATCGAAAGGAATGTCTCAAACATGAAGCGGATTACAATCTGAATCTGCTCTCTAATTTGCTAGGAAAGACTAAACCTGTTCCCAAGTTTGAATTTAATGAAGATCATGAACTTTCTGATAACTGGAAGAAACTTCAAAATCAATATGGAGTTGGTCCTAATTACGCCATAGTCCATGCTGGAAGTGGAAAATCTGCACCGAATCTAAGCCTGGATCAGTATCGTTTCCTGATAGAAAAATTACTCCGGAAAAATAAATGGCAGGTTTTGCTGACAGGATCAACCGCGGAAGCAGGGATCAATCAGCATTTTATGGAAAAAATACCAGGAGACAAAATTGTAAATATTTCTGGTAAATTGAGTCTTGTCCAACTGATGGAATGCATTCGGAACGCCCGTCTACTAATCACCAGTAGTACTGGTCCCCTTCATCTTGCAGATGCCCAGAATACACCTGTACTTGGCTTTTTTTGTCCTCTTCCGCCACACACCCCTGTGCGCTGGGGGCCTTATCAACAAAGGGAATGGGTAGTTAAACCAGAATTAGACAGTCCGGAACGCTGCCGCATGAAAAATTGTCCTTATGGAGGGTGTCTACAACAATTGACTTACCGTCAAATAGAAGAAGCAATAGATCGAAGGTTGGCAGAATTGAAATGACCGGAATAAACCTAGTGTGACTGACTTTTAATAATTAGAGGAAGTAAGTTAGAATAGGAGCTACGAAAGCACGATGTATTTTGGAAACTGGAAAGGTTGGCTAATTAAAGGGTTGGCGATCCTCACTATTTTTCTGGCAGTGACAGCTTGGCAGGGGCGTAACTTGATTTCTAAACAAACACCTGCACCATCATTTCGGCTTCCTGCCCTTTCCGGCCCAACTGTTGCGCTGGAAGATTTACGTGGGCGCCGGGTGCTGCTATACTTTTTTGCACCGTGGTGCAAAGTCTGTGATCTCAGCATCAGTAATCTTAACTGGGTTAGGAGGCTCTGGGATGAAAAATCGGTATCGATCTTCGCTGTTGCACTTTCTTACGAGGAGTTACAGAGTGTTGAAGCGTTTCTGGAGCGCAATGCCCTCGACGTGCCCGTGCTGCTCGGGACTCGGGAGCTACTCAACTCCTATCGAATCAGCGCATTCCCCACCGTCTATGTACTGAATGAATCCGGAAACATCGATGGTTCCGCGGTCGGCTACTCTAGCACCCTCGGCCTCTTGTGGCGGACATTATGACTCAAAAGAGCTCCCCGTCAACTAAAATGCTATCTATACGACGATAGCAGTAGCAACAAGCTCCTCCATCTTTTTAGGATGGCATTTTCTCAAACGTTGACAGACTTTCATCCAGCGGGGTTGATGGAATTTTACTGGAAACGAAAATATTTAAGGTGGGCTGAATTATCTCGAGATTGTCAATTGTGCCACCCCGAATAATCACTATACCCGGGCGCCCACTACCGAGCGAGAACATTTGCGCCCCGCAATTTCCACAGAATTTCTTGGTCATTTGGTTTCCGCTGTCCGCTAAATGCTGATACACCTTCGGTGACCCCTTGATAAGCAAGTTGTCCTCAGAGACAAATATATTTGCCAAATATGGACCTCCAGACGTCTTTTGGCAGTTCTTGCAATGACAATTGACCTGTCGTAAAGGTTCACCGCTAAACGTGTAACTGATTTCACCACAGTGGCAACTTCCAGTAAACTCACTCATTCTATACTCCTTTTAATAGGTTTGGTGGTCCGGTTTAGTCAAGTATCCCGTTTAAGTATTTTTGGAAGACAACAAAAAGTCTGCATGGAATTATTTATTAATACCAATATTCATTAATGGAAGCGGAGAAGGACTGTCTCCATTCATAAAATAGATTTTTGAAGCAGGATCTTTGGAGATTGCCTTCAGTGCTTCCAAAGCCTGCAATTTAACATAATTGGGATTGTTTCCAATTGCTCTATTAATTTTCTCTATCTCATATGCCTGGGCATCTGCCAAGACCTTCATCTTGGATGCTTGTTCCTTTGCCGCTTCACTCTCTGCAGTTGCTAGAGCCACCTTTTGCTGCTGTTCCGTTTTGAAACGTTCCAATTCTGCCTTTTGCTTTTCAACTTCCTGTTCTCGCTCTTTTTTTGATTCGATAGCCTTGATGATGAAAGGAGGCAGAGAGATGTCACGTATGAGTACAGCGCCAACATTGACTCCTTTAGTTACAAGGTAGTCGCGAAGGCCTTCCAACAAGGACGTCTGCATGTTTTGCTGGGTTTCCTCCAAGAAAAAATCTTCTGCTCTTTTGATGGCCTTTCCCTGTTCGCGCAGGAGAGATCTTAGTTTTGGAACAATATGCACCCTTAAAACATCTGCTGCTTGACCAGTTTCCTTAAGAATCATTGGTGCTCTGTCTTGTTCTAGTCGAAATTGGACACTCACTTGAATCTTGGTCTGAAGTTGGTCTTGGCTGGGGACATTTGCTTCTTCTAGGTGTGACTTTTGACGAACGTCATAAAAATACCATTCATAAAATGGGTTGACTGGAATGTGTAACCCTTCTTCATATGGATCAGCCTGAACTTCACCAAAGAGAGTCGCAACTGCAACATAACCAGCAGGAACTTTTTGATAAAGTGATGAGCCAAACCAAAAAAAGACTACAACTACAATTATAATGAATATCAGTGATTTTGGTATTTTTACATTTTCCATGATCATTCCCTTCTTTAGACAGATTGTTTTATATATTTAAAATATTAATTAATGATTAAGCGTTCAGACTACGTAAAAGTTCAAATTAGGCAAGGGATAAGTTTAGGGGCATACTTAGAATATTCCAAGTGATCTCCAGAGCATAAAGAATTTTCAAGTAACAACTGTCTTTGATTGGTTAAGTCTGTCTTTGCCATAGTCCTTTACCTTAGTTAAATAGGTTAAAAACCGAAAATCTACCCCGTTTAGGTTGATGGGATGATATATACAAGGCTTGATTCCCATTTTGTGATCCCACCCACTTCTTACAGATTGTGCCCAAAACGCCCGCTAATGTAATATTGGTAAATAAATCTTAATGTTTTTACTCTGATTAGCATTTAGGTGCAATAAAGAACGATTTAACTACGCTTCAGAAGCGTATCAAGGGAAGTTCAGCAAATTCCAACCGAATCTAAACGATCAATCCATTCTTTAACCTTCATTAGTTAACAGATTATCTGAATATTATCCTTTCTTAGAACGAGCGTTTGCACAACGTTTCATCCACTCCGAACTAAACGCATCGATGCGTCCAAAACGATCTGTTCTAAAACTTTCGAGATCAAATCTTGTTTGACCTTCGATGGCGAGGTCCGCAATGGCACTCCCAACTCCTCCTGAAGCTCCAATTCCTGCCCCACAGCACCCTGTAGCAACTAAAAAACCCTCAACATCTGGAACAGAACCCAACACAAACTGGCCATCGGGAGTGTAGGTGGATGGGCCAGCTATGTAGTGTGCTATCGGAGTGCTTTCTAGCCCCGGGTAGAATCTTGCTAATTCAGATCCCTGTTCTTCGAGGACGTTCCACCCATCAGGATCTTCATTGAATCGGAGTTCTGTCAAGTCACTGGGGAGTTCTCGAGGGTCATAACTCAAACTGATTCTATCTCGGATTCCAAAAAGCAATCCTCCCATCTCAGTTCGAGCATATGCATTCGCATCAGGAAAAATGACGTAGGGTTGTTCTTTATTGAATTCTGGTGCCTTTGAAGTAATCCAATAGTGACTTCGGATTGGTGCCAAGGGCAGATGCCAACCAATCTCTAAAGCAACTAAACCAGCCCAGGGTCCTGCTGCATCTATTACACATCCTGCTGAGATTTCACCTTGTGGGGTTTGAACTCCAGTTATCCGGTTCCCAGATTTTTGAAGTGCTGTTACCTCAATATCCGTCTTTAGTACAGCACCATGTTTTTTAGCAGCCTTTGCAAAAAACGTAGCAAGCAGGTAGGGATCAACAAAACCATCATCAGGCAACAAAGCAAATTTATTGGCTTTCGAAGCATCCAGCCACGGAACCAGATCTTCTACTTCAGTTCTTTCAATCCAGCAAAAATTTTCACCAAGGTTAATAGCATGTCTCTCAAGGTTCTCTAAATGCTTAATATTTGCTTCGGACTCTGCAACCAGAAGTCCACCGACTTGATGCCAATGAAGCGATTCTTCTAGTTCCTCGCTGAGTAATCCAATAGCCTCTATAGTATAGCTTTTTAAAGCAGTTTGTCCCTGCTTAAGATTGAGATTTCTAATTAATCCTGCAGCGCGGGGGGTCGTTGCAGATGCAAGTCCCTGGCGTTCGAGCAATAAAACACTGCCAGATGATCTTCTTGATAAATTCCATGCTATAGCACATCCGAATATGCCTCCACCAATGATCAAGAAATCAGGATTATCTTTCAAAAATTTCATGAATGTTTTTATAATCTTCTATGTAAAAAGCCAACTGATTTTCATACTATAAAAACTTCACAAACCACCGTTAATTTTAAAAAAATAATCAACAATGGTAATTTTTAAAAAGGACTAAAGAATAATAGATCATCAAAAGGATCATTAACTATATCATGAGATATTTTGTTAGTTTCGATATTTATTCTATCAGAATGATCACCTTTGGACACAAATCTTGAATTTAAATCTGATTTAATTGAACCGCTAAGGTTATCTATTTGAAGGGTAGCCAATCCACCAGTGGCTTCCCAAAAATTATAATTTGTGTCAGGGATTTTTATATATTCTTTCCCGTCACCCAATGTTTCAGCTACTGAACCTGCTGGCACAGGTTGCCATTTTTTTTCAATATAAGCAGAAGAGTTATCCCCTGAATTTAATGCAAATTTTGTAATTGAACTCTGAAAATCTTCTAGAGTTTTGGTGCTTCCGGGTTTAGACGACCAAGAATTTGATTCAGTGTCCCAGTAAGTGTCATATTTATACTGCTCCATAAGCGTATTGTTTGTAATCAAAACAAAAAGAGCCCTAAAATTTTTTCTTGAAGTGCTGTAATTAGGATTTCTAGAACCTGTGTTTGAAGCACTGCGGATACGATATTCTTTGGGAATTGAATTATTGTCATAATTGGATGGATTGGACAAAATATCTGTTAATGAAATTTCTGTTATATTATCAGCTGTAATAAGACCATCAGCCCCTTTTGTAGAATAAGTATCTCCTGATGTGATTGGGATCTTAAAATTAGGTACATCAGAAGCAGGGATAAGACCCATAAGCCATTTTTCAAAGTTTGAGTAGGGAATAGAATTTCCCCCATTGGCAAAAGTTCCAAAGGATGAACTGAATTTGCTACTTGCTGCTCTAAATTTTCCTGTCGTTAGTGCATAAGCTCCACTAGTCAGATTATCACTAGTCATAAGAGTTGATGGTTCAAATCCTCCCAACTGACCTCCCCCGACTCCTGATAACCCCCAGTGTCCAGAATCATATTTAAAAAAGAAATTGCCCCACTGGTGCATCATCTCATGAAGCATTGGACCACTAGAAACATAATAATGAAGTGGCATGTGAATGAATGAACCTAACCTCCCACTAGAACCATATGAGGAAGTGTAGTCAAATAATGAAAGACCAATTCCTAAAACAATGTTTCTAACAGATGCATTGATACCGCTATATCCAGCTCTTGCACTAAGATCTAAATTAGATGCATAATCATATTGACTAAAGGCAATAAGAAAGTCGAAGTTGTCCTCAAAAATAGTATATAGATTTTTTGCTAGTCGTAGTTTGTCTGTATAGAATCCTGTATCTCCCGAAGAAATGTCTGCAGTCCATAGAGCATACGTCTCATTTGAGACAACAATAACAAAATCATTTGTAGGTGGTATTAAATAATATTCTGGGAAACCTTTAGGATCCAATTTTTCAAAACAAGTGTAATTTTCAGATTTATATGTATCACATGTCTTTGTATTACTTGAATTTGAATTACTCGAACTATTGTCTGTCTTTGAACATCCCATTAGAATTAAACAGAGATATAAGAAGAAATTTAGTATTAAAAATAGTGTTTTACACATTTTAATATTTATCCTGAAATGGTTTGATTTGATGTCTAATTAGAATTTCCAAAGGGAAACGATGTGCCACTTTTTGCCATTTCCATGGTACCAACAAGAAGGGTAAGAAATTTAAGGAACGAATGGGTGCAGAAAAGATGATTGAAGAATGTTGAGGTCTCTGCTTGACTATTTTGCCACAGAAGTCAGACTTCTCCACAGCCAAGCCAGTGGATCGTAAAAGGCTCCAGCGACTCGTTCTTTGAGTGGAATGATTGCATTGTCAGTGATCGCTATATCTTCTGGACAGACTTCGGTACAGCATTTGGTAATATTGCAGTAGCCAATTCCGAAGATGTCTTTTAGTTCCTTAATTCGGTTATGTGTATCCAACGGGTGCATCGCCAGAGAGGCAATACGTATGAGAAAACGTGGTCCGGCGAATTCCTGGACCTGTTGGTCGCGCATCACATGACAAACATCCTGGCAGAGGAAGCATTCGATACATTTGTGGAATTCCTGAATACGCTCTATATCCTCCTGCTGCATCCTGTATGTCCCATCGGCTTCCCGTGGTTTTGGTTTGAGCGGACGAATACGTTGATTTATTTCGTAATTCCAGGAGACATCCGTAACGAGATCTCTCATGTGGGGAAAGCGCCGCATGGGTTCAATTAAAACAGATTCATTGAGAGGAAGTTCATCCATGCGTGTCATGCACATCAGTCTAGGTTTACCGTTCACCTCCGCACTGCACGATCCACATTTGCCTGCCTTGCAGTTCCAGCGAACAGCAAGGTCATTAGCATGTCTCGCCTGAATCTGGTGAATTGCATCAAGCACCACCATTCCTTCGGTGACTTCCACAGTATATTCACAAAGTTCTCCTTTTGCTCCTTCACCACGAAAGACTTTACACACAGTTTCAGGCATTACTATCCTTTCTTCAGCGATAAGTTCATCAGTTTATTGAGGTGCTCCGGCATCGGTTCCCTCTCCCTGTGTTCATGAAGCATAGTGCCGTTTTCCTTACGTATAAACGAATTCACCTTTTGTAGAGAATCACTGCTTTCCGGAAAATCTTCACGGGTATGCCCTCCGCGACTCTCTTCCCGCTTCAATGCAGCGAGGGTAATTGCCTCGGCGACGCAGAGCATATTCCTTAAATCCAGGGCATAGTGCCAGGCAGGATTGTACTGACGGTTTCCTTCTACACGGACAAGTTCTCCGCGTTGTTTAAGTGACTGCAGCAGTTTGATACCTTTTTCCATCTCGTCATTTGCACGTACAATTCCTGTGTGCTGTTCCATAGTTTCCTGAAGATCTGCCATAAGTGCATAAGGATTTTCCCTCCTTTCAGGATCAAAAGGATCCAGCGCCAGTTTTTCCAATTTCTTCAGCAGTTCTTTTGAAGGCTCAATCGCATCACCCAATTCACGACTGTATTTTGCTGCATGGAAACCTGCCCGTGCACCGAAAACCAGCAAGTCGGTCAGAGAATTACCGCCAAGTCGGTTAGCCCCATGGAGACCCCCGGCTACTTCACCTGCTGCAAACAGACCCTTCACCGTGGACATAGCTGTTTCTGGTTGCACCCTCACTCCACCCATCATATAGTGACAGGTA
>Ga0207992_1001398_pt1 | contig 10838 bp, 5 predicted proteins | sample ETN02SmetaG_FD_185788 | JGI IMG/M metagenome (GOLD analysis project Ga0207992, IMG submission 185788) | Marine microbial and viral communities from oxygen minimum zone, Eastern Pacific Ocean - ETNP2014F10-02SV255 (SPAdes) (version 2) | ecosystem: Environmental > Aquatic > Marine > Oceanic ...
ATGAGATATATAGGATGTTCAGTGCTCACCTCATCCAGATCATCTTTAGTGGGATGCCTTTGTTCTGCCAGAAGCGAGTCATCATAACCAAGACCCATTACCCATTCGCCAGGTTTCAGATTAGAGTCATTGATAAATTTCTTTAGTTCAGCTTGGAGCTCTTTGATATTATTGATGGCGCCTACAGGAGGGGAGGCAATGTTTGCAACTTGAGTGGCAAATGCTAAATAAGAAGCATGACCATGGGCATCAATAAAGCCTGGAAGAACTGCCTGATTTCCAAAATCTATATGCTTGCCTTGAATATGTTTTGCCTTCTTTTGAGGCCCTATCCAGATAATTTTTTTATTTTTAACTGCAACAGACAAACGCTCAGCTTGCTCGTTGCCTGTCATTAGAATTACTTTATTTGAACTAATGATTAAGTCGGCTTCCTTTACATTTTGATCATAGGAACATGAACTAATCAGCAAAAAGAAAAATAAATATCGCATATTCAATTAGGTAATAAATTCTCTAATTATTGTATTACTAAATATAGATTTTTAATGATGAAATCAATATAAATTTTTTTTTATTGCATTCATCACATTAATTATGTTTACTATTAAATATACGAAATATTTATATTTTATATTTACTTACATATGGGGAGTTAACTTATGAAGCTTACAAGATTGGCTTTTGGTATAAAAGCTGCTGCAATCGCAGGTAGTTTTTTGTTTTTAATTAATCCTGCATCAGCACAAGATGAGGCAGTCAACACAATTGAAGAAGTGATTGTTACTTCGCAAAGAGTTGAAGAGAGTTTACAAGATGTTCCTATTGCTGTGACAGCTCTAACAGCAGAAATGCTTGAGGATCAGCAAATCCAATCTGGCTCTGATTTGCAACTTATTACCCCAAGTTTAAATTTTCAAGGGAATGATTCTGGAGGTGGAGCATTCAATATTCGAGGTATTACAAACCTAGCTGTATCCCAAACTGCTGAATCTGGAGTTGAAATACATGTTAATGACCTACCAGTTGGTTCTACAACCATGCAAGACGGCGAGTTTTTGGACATGGAGCGTATTGAGGTTCTTAGAGGCCCTCAAGGCACACTCTATGGTAAAAATTCTGTTGGAGGAGCTATTAATTTAATTACGGGAAGACCAAAATTTGATGAAATGACTCAAATGGTTTCTATTGATCTCGGTGACTTCAACCTAGAGAAATTGAGATACACATTAAACTACCCATTAAGCGATACTATGGCTGCAAGGTTTGCTCTCATGTCTGTTGAGCGCGATGGCGATATTAAAAACATTTATTCAAAGGCTCCAACTTCTCACATTAATAATAGAGACTCATCCGCATATAGATTTTCTTTTGCATGGCAGCTAAGTGATGATACCGATATTTTATTTGTACATGATCATTATGAAGAGGACTCTACTCGTCACTATGTAAATAATCGATATTGTAAGCGTGATCCATCTGTTGCAGTAGGTTGTACTCCAGGCGGTCCTCAAGTGCATGAGTTGACCCATCCCATGGCAACTTATGTAGAAAATTTAGCAATTTTAAGCGGGATATTGGATTATACGCCAGTGACAGATATGTCTGGTGCACCCAAGGGCTTTTGGCAATCAAATAATAGAGGTAATCCGCGATATATTATTGATCAAGACATTACGCAGCTGATTGTTAATCATTCAATTAATGATAACTGGGATATGACCATATCTCACTCTAGAAAAGATCGACTTTATGATCGAACAGGAGTGTATGAATCGGAAGAGTATGATCGACTTAGATTCAAAGATAACCCCTTTTTTCCTGGAGGAAATGTTCCTATGACAGGTTATGGCCCAAACTGTAAACTTGAAGATGGTACTTTGGGATCATACGGCGGCTGTCTTGTTGACACTATGAATTACCCAGACGGCTATGATCGTCAATATAATCCAGAAACTGAAAATGAAGTCACTGAGATAAGACTGCAATCAAGTTTAGATGGAAGCTGGAATTATTTATTGGGAGCAATTCATTCTAAAGCTTCTGGCTTGAGTGTATATGATATTGCAGCCAACGGATTAGATGCATTAGCATTATTCCCACCCACCGTTTTAACTAACTATCCTCAAGGTGCTGTGCAACTTTATGCTCCTTTATACAGAACCTCTAGTATTGCTGCTACAAGAAGTTCAGCTATATTTGGTGAGATCTATTATCAAGCCAATGATAGGTTGAAATACACCGTGGGCTTAAGAAGAACTGAAGACTACAAAGAACAATATGGTCGTTCACCATTTTTAAGCGTTGTTGGCTTTGGTAGTCAAGGCAATGGATTTACTGCAATCCCAATGCCAGGTAATGAAATTCCTGCATTTGGTCAGTCATGGTATGCCTCAGGAGCAGTTGGTGATCCTGAAACAGAATATGCAAATAATACAGGCCGTTTTGTTGTTGATTATGTTTTGAATGACAATACGCTTGTTTACGGATCAATCTCTAAAGGATTTAAAGGTGGTGGATTTAACCCAGCGCTAGATCCTGTAAAATATCCTGACACTCCCCAAGTATTTCCATCTACAGAATTAACTGCATTTGAAGTTGGTTTTAAGGCTGATTTTCCTGCACAAGGAATGCGATGGAATGCAGCAGCCTATATGTATGATGCTGAGGATTATCAAGTCACAAAAATTCAAAATAAAACTCGTGTAAATGAGGGTATTGATGTCGACATGATGGGCTTTGAAAGTGAATTCACTTGGGTTCCAGTTAACGCCCCTCAATGGCAAATTAATGTGGGTATTGCTTGGGAGGATTCAGAAATTGCTAGCGGTGAGATGATTATGAACCCAGCCAATGCTGATCTTTGCTTAACAACAGGTTGCGGTAATTGGCACTTAATGAAAAATGCTGCAGATGGCGAGGTTTTTGTTGTAAGAAAAGATATTGCAACTGCAATCTGGAACATATGGCAGGGCGGATTATGGGGGCCAGCTCAGGCACTTATTGTGCCCGCTGAGTTTCATGGTGACAGGGTATCCGGGCAACCAACACCTGTAAGTTTCTTGCCTAATGTGACACCTGGTCATTTGCCATCGCTCACTGCATCAAGAGATCTTTATTCTTCTGTAATGGTAAGCGCTGTTTGTGCGTCGCTTGGTTGTAATCCGGCTGATGTAATCAAAGATGGATTGCTCTCAGATATTAGCGGCAATTCATTAACACATCCTGAGCTTTCAATGAATCTAGGAATTCAGTACACCATGGTCACTGAAAATTATAATGTTAATTTTAGGTTAGATGCCTACAAGCAAGATGAGCGCTATACCAGTTTATTTGATCTTGAGTGGGATAAAGTTCCATCATGGACTGAGTATAATGCCATGATTTCTATTACCCCTTCAGTTGATGATCCTAAATGGCGTGTTGATATTTATGGTCAAAACATCACTGATGAAGAAAATATTATGCACATAGGTGAGGCCACAGCACCTCTTGGATTTAATAAAAGTATCTGGGCAAGGGAGCAGGCAACTTATGGTGTTAGATGGACTTATAATTTTTAAGCCAAAGTCTTAGTCTATAAAAAGCCCTGATTATTCGGGGCTTTTTTTGTATGACTTTATAAGTGTCATACTTTTTAATTGATCCAGTAATTAAAACCTATATTTATCGTTGGATCATATGCATTTTGTTTATCGACTGATAAAAAAAATGGACCTTTGAATAATTTAAACACTCCATCAAAATTATTTTTTGATTGATTGGCGGGATAAACAAATCCACGGTCCTCAAATCCAAATAAATTTATAGATTTATTATTTGAGATACCCACATCAAGCTCACCTATAAATCCAAGAAACTCAAACGCATAATTAAAATCAAAAAATAAATTGACACTGTTGTTATCAATACCTTTGTAAGCATTTTTTACAAACTGCATATTTTCTGTAAAAGAATCAATAACCAAATTATCCAAACTTAATCCATAATTAATAACTAAAAATTTATAACTTAAAGGCATTTCAATAAAAAAACTTGAGGATTTGAACTCAAGAAGAGCATTGCTTGTTCCAAATATTTCACTTTGGTTAAACTGATTAACGTAACTATCAGCAAAGATCACACCGTATCTTAGGCTGGAATGATGCTTGGAAAAACCCAAAAAGTTTCCTTTTAACATACCCTTATTGTTTCCAGCATATAAATTGAAATCGTTTATTTTTTCTGAGTTGTAGCCAAATAGGGCTCCATTAAAGTTATTTTTATATATAAATCTGTGATCTCTAGTTGATCTTCTGATCTGACTCAGATTTCCAAGAGATTGATATGCGGCTTCTTCATACTTGTCAGTTTTTGCAAGAAACTGGTTTAGTAAATCCTGATTTAAGGGGTCTAGAACTTGAAAAAAATTTGTTGTACATGAGTCTGGACCACAATTAACATTTGAGCCAATAAAATCATAGTGAAAATTATTATCTATTTCAATTGGCCATAAAATTCTATCCTCATCAACATCTACAAAATTTTCGTACCATTCAAAAATACCATTATTATTAATAAGAGCATATGTTTGAGTTGTTGAATCTATAATATCCATGTCTCCATCATGGTCATAATCAAGAATATGAAGTTTTCCTTGGCCAACCCCATAATTTGAATATGGGTTGCCATTGGCATATTTTGAAAAGCTTGGATTTACTGTTTCGGTAACATCGCTAAATGATGTACCTAAATTATTTTGAAAGAATTGCACCACCCTAGATTCATAATATGGCTCATGTATTGTTGAAGCCATGACAATATCTAAGTACCCATCGTTATTAAAGTCAAATGCCTCCATATCATTTGCATTGCCATTTGATCCAAAATAATTTGATGGCAGTTGTATAAATTCTCTTTGAGTCCAGTCATTCTGACCATTGTTAAGATAGACAACTCCAGCACTATTTTCATTAAAACCATATAAATGAGCAACTTCAGGGTTAAACCAACCCAGAGCTATATCTCCAAATCCATCATTATCAAAGTCACCAATTGTTGTTGTGGTTGGCCACAACTGAGTCACTGGATACCCATACTTTTGCTCATAATCAACCCAATAATCATATAAGGGAATACTATGATTAGCAGAGAAGCTCCCATTTCCGTCATTGATGAGGGCTGTATAAGGTATCTGTGAAGTGCAACCAGAACATTCATCAGGCTCTCCTCCAAATTTAAAACCATGTTCGGTGTAATCACTGATAGGAACAAAAATATCGAGGTCACCATCTCCATCGAGGTCTCCATAAGTTGCGTCATGAACAAATATATGACCATGAGCTTTTTCAAAAAACATTGAAGGTAAATTTGTTTGACTTGAATTAATGAGCTGACCATCTTCATTAGTTAAATATAAGATGCTGGTGTCATAATAATCACTCAACCCATCGCCATTAAAGTCTGCAACTATTTTTCCGTTGGTATAATCTGCTTGGTTGCCACAATCCTTTTTAGGATCATTATTTTCAGTGCTGAGCCAATTTGCACCACCGTTCACGCATGGGAAGGCCTGACTTGCAAATAATTCAGGTGCAATTCGAAAGTGACCTTGACCATCATTAATAAATGTAATCATTAAATCTTCCGGAACAAACTCTCTTGTTCCAACGGTATTACCAACATATATTAGATCAGAAAAATCATCGCCATTAAGATTTGCTTCAAACCATTGACCATTTGGTGTCCAAGGGCCTGGTGGGGAGATTTCGTCTTTGTTAGCATCATCGCCAGGATGCGTGCCTTTGGTTTCAACCTGCAAAAATCCATAATCTTCTATTTTATATTTTTCATTTGATGGAAAATCTATTGAGGGAGAATATGCGCTTAACGAGTAGGTAAATTCAACCTCACCCCATGGAGATACCATGACATTAGAGAATTCGCTAAATTCATATCGTTTATCAATTTCTTCTTGTGAAGTTACTTCTTGAATCACAGGGGGTGGCAACATCTTGCTTCCTCCTCCAGAACATGCACACAAGATGGGTAAAATTATTATTAGATAATGAGGTTGGATGAGTCTTTGATATCTAAATTTCTTCAGAAACTTTTTCATATATTATTTTTCTAAAAAGTTAAAAAACATTTTCTTAAAATTGCGCAATTTCTCATATTTAGCTCTATTTTATTTTGTTAGACTATGTTTAGATTTTTAAATTGTTAAATAAACCGAGAAAAAAATTGTCTAAAAATTATATTACAAAAGGATCGATTTCAGTTGCAGAAGAGCTATCAAGTTTTTTATCAACAGAGGTCTTACCTGGCTTAGAGATTTCAGAAGATCATTTTTGGTTAAGTCTAGAAATGATTATTAATGAATTTAGTCCTAGAAATAAAGAATTACTTAATATTAGAGAGTCTATGCAGGAACAAATCGATGCTTGGCATATAGACAATCCTGGAAAAGAAAAAAATTTAGATGTTTATAAGGATTTTTTAAAAAAAATAGGTTATTTGCAAGAAGAAGGCGAAGATTTTAAGATCAATACACAGAACGTCGATCCAGAAATTTCATCCATTGCTGGGCCTCAACTTGTTGTCCCAGTTATGAACGCAAGATTTGCTTTAAATGCTGCCAACGCTAGATGGGGTAGCCTTTATGATGCCTTGTATGGCACTGACATGATTTCTGAAGAAGATGGCGCTTCTAGAGCAGGTTCATATAACCCTGTGCGTGGAAACAAGGTAATTGAATTTTCAAAGAATTTCTTAGATAACAATTTTGCGATTATTAATGCTACTTTTAATGATGTAAATTCTTTCTGTGTTAAGGATGGTCTTTTGGAGATTGGTCTTATTAATGGAGAAAAAACAAGTTTAAAAAACAATGATCAGTTTCGGGGTTATATGGGTTTATCGGATGAGCCGTCTGGAATTTTATTATTAAATAATAACCTTCATGCTGAAATTCAAATAGATCCAACTCATTCAGTTGGGGATACTGACCCAGCTGGCATCAAGGATATTTTGCTTGAGTCTGCGATAACAACTATTCAAGATTGCGAGGATTCTGTTGCAGCAGTTGATGGTGAAGATAAGGTAGTTGTATATAGAAATTGGCTAGGGCTTATGAAAGGTGATCTAAAAGAAACTTTCATCAAGGGTGGAACTGAGATGACGCGAACCCTTAATGCTGATAGAGATTATATTTCAGCAAATGGATCTCATCTCAAGCTCTCTGGTAGAAGTCTTATGCTTATAAGAAATGTCGGCCATTTAATGACTAATCCCTCAATTCTCGATCAAGATGGTAATGAAGTTCCAGAAGGAATCTTGGATGCGATGTTTACAATTTGTATTGCCAAGCATGACTTGAATGGTAACAGCAATGTTAAAAATTCTCAGTCAGGAAGTATATATATCGTTAAACCTAAAATGCATGGCCCTGATGAGGTTCAATTTACTTGTGATTTATTTTCAGCAGTTGAAAAATCATTAAATATTAATCCACTTACGGCAAAAGTTGGAATTATGGATGAGGAAAGAAGGACCACTGTTAATTTAAAAGAGTGTATTCGTGTTGCTAGGGATAGAGTGATATTTATTAATACAGGTTTTTTAGATAGAACTGGAGATGAAATTCATACAAGTATGGAAGCTGGTCCAATGATTCCAAAGGCAGAAATGAAGCAGCAACCATGGATTTCTGCATATGAAGACTGGAATGTTGATTGTGGTCTTGAGACAGGCTTTAAAGGAAATGCGCAAATTGGTAAAGGCATGTGGCCAATGCCTGATGAAATGTTGAATATGTATAAGACTAAAACTATGCATCCTGAATCTGGAGCAAATTGTGCGTGGGTTCCTTCTCCTACGGGCGCCACTCTACATGCTATGCACTATCATCAAATCTTGGTATCAGATCGTCAAGAGGCTTTGTCAGAACGAGCAAAAGCAAGTTTAGATGATATTTTAACAATTCCCGTAATAGACGATTTAGAATCACTCTCCCCTGATACCATACAGAATGAGTTAGATAACAATGCTCAGGGAATTCTTGGTTACGTTGTGCGATGGGTAGATCAAGGAGTAGGGTGCTCAAAAGTACCCGACATAAATAATATAGGGCTGATGGAGGATAGGGCAACTTGCAGAATATCAAGTCAGCATATTGCTAATTGGCTCCATCATTCTATTTGCTCTGAGGAGCAAGTCATAGATACCATGAAGCGAATGGCTCTTATTGTCGATCAACAGAACTCTGGTGATCCTTCATATCTGCCAATGGGCCCATCCTACGATGGTATTGCTTTCAAAGCAGCATGTAATCTTGCAATACAAGGAAGAGTTCAGCCTAGTGGATACACTGAACCCATCTTGCATGAAATGAGATTAAAATTTAAAAGTTCATGAAAGCCTACTGGATCACAAGATGCCATGTTCATAATGCAGCAGAATATGATGAATACATTAAATTAGCCGGTCCCGCCATTAGCAAGCATGGAGGTAAATTCTTAGTCAGAGGTGGAGAACAAATAGAATTAGAAGGTGGCCAATATGAACGAACAGTATTAGTTGAATTCAATTCAATGAATGAGGCGAAGCTTTGCTACGAGTCAATCGATTATCAAGAGGCTTTACAGTATTCCAAAAACTCTTCTAACCGTCATGTAGTTTTGGTTCAAGGGATTAATTAATGTCCGTGAAATCATGATTTCAAGAATTTTCTTTTTCTTTTTAGCAGTTTTTACAATCAGTTTATACTCTGAAGATAAATCTGATGCAGATAGTTTTTTTGAAAGAGAGGCTCCCAATTATCCTTCTCCAGATAATTTAATTGGCTGGATAGATTCACGTCAAATTACTACTTTAAACGGTGAATGGAGTTACATAGTTGACCCTATGAATAACGGCTTGCCAGAGTCATCATTTTTTGGAGGATTTCCTAAAAATAAAACCCAAAAAACAGGCATGGAATTGATTGAATACAATTTCGATACTGCAGCAAAAATTCAAATTCCTGGTGCTTGGAATGCTATAGATAAAAAACTATTTTTTTATAGAGGACCTGTCTGGCTCTACAAAAAGTTTAATTATCAGCCTAAAAAAGAAGCTATAACTCATCTCTATATAGAAGGCAGCAACTTCACTACTAAGATATTTATAAATGGTTCAATCATTGGAGAATTTGAAGGTGGCTACGTCCCATTTAATTTTGATATTTCCAAACATTTAAAAAATGGAGAGAATATTCTACTAGTGCAAACTGACAATACGCTTAATCAGTCCTCTGTTCCTACGCAAAAAACTGATTGGTGGCCTTGGGGAGGGATTGTTGGCGATGTATACATAGTCGAAACTCCGAAAAAATTTATACAAAATGCATATCTGCAGTTAAATCCAGAAAACTTCTCCGAAGCTCTATTTAAACTTGAAATGAACCAGGAGCTTTCAGGGCAAAGGATTGTGCTTGAAATTCCTGAGCTCCAATTTAAAGATGAATTTATAACCAATACTGCCGGATTTATTAGAGAAAGTATAATAATTGCTCCTAGACTTTGGTCGCCAACTGATCCAAAACTTTACAAGGTAATCATTTCTTCTGATCAAGAAATTGTTTCTGATGAAATAGGATTTCGTTCCATCAAAGTGGAAGGTCAAAATATATATCTAAATAATAGTGAGATTCAGTTTAAGGGAATCGCTATGCACTCTGAGCCTATTGGAATTCCAGGCCCAGCCTTTTCAAAAGAGCATTTTCAAGACCTTCTTTTAATGGCTAAAGATCTTAATATTAATTTTATAAGAGCAGCTCATTATCCATATACTCGCCATCTAGCAAAGGTTGCAGACAGATTGGGCTTAATGTTGTGGGAAGAGGTTCCTGTTTATTGGAATATTGACTGGGATAATTCTGAAACACTGAATATCGCAATAAACCAAATTAAAAGATTAGTGCAAAGAGATCAAAATAGAGCATCTGTAGTGGTTTGGTCTGTAGCAAATGAAACTCCATTATCCTCATCAAGAATGAAATTTTTAAATACACTTCTCTCAGAGATAGAAGCTATTGATTCAACGCGATTAACAACAGCAGCTCTTTTGTCAGGTAGCGAGGAACAGTTTAAAGCATTGGTATTAGTGTTAGCATTGCAGGGAGTTAAATCTCAATGGGTTAATCCGCAAGAAAAAGCTATTTTTCAATTCATCCTAGATCAAGCAAATATACCAATTGATAGTGAATTAAATTTTTCTATCTCAATTGATGATCCGCTTGGCAAGAGTGTTGATCTAATTTCTTACAATGAATACTTTGGTTGGTATTACGTAACATTTTTTACAGATCAAATGATGATTCCTGAAGGAACGCTTAGGAAATTAATGTTCGAGGTTCTGCCTAATATCAAAATAAGCTCGGTTTTTAATAAGCCTATCCATATATCTGAATTTGGTGCTGGAGCAAAATATGGAAATTATTCAAATAAAATCTGGTCCGAAGAATATCAAGCTAGACTCTACAGGCATCAATTAGAAATGCTTTCCAATAACCCTCAAATTAAAGGAATTAGCCCATGGGTCTTCAAAGATTTCAGAGCTATGTTAAGACCGTTGCCTGGTATTCAAGATTTTTATAATAGGAAAGGTTTAATTGATGAGAATGGAAATAAAAAAGCAGCCTTCGATGTTTTAGCTGATTTTTATGAAAATAAATGGAATAAATAATTTTTATTAAAATAGCTATATTTTTTTAATAAAAAGTGTTGACTCTATTTCCTAAAGGCGTATATTTAATAGACCAACTCGGACCGACTTACAAACAACTGCAGACGGGAGTAAGAGAGAAAGAGAAGGAAGAG
>Ga0207992_1001411_pt1 | contig 10784 bp, 8 predicted proteins | sample ETN02SmetaG_FD_185788 | JGI IMG/M metagenome (GOLD analysis project Ga0207992, IMG submission 185788) | Marine microbial and viral communities from oxygen minimum zone, Eastern Pacific Ocean - ETNP2014F10-02SV255 (SPAdes) (version 2) | ecosystem: Environmental > Aquatic > Marine > Oceanic ...
ATGAGTATGCCTGGCCAGATAATGGTATGGAAAGGTATGTTGTCTTTACCAATGAAATAGAAACTTTGTGCTTCTTCATTCTCCCACCACTCTTTCCAAGATTCTGGTTTTCCTTGTTGAGCTGCCCATTCTTTTGCAGCAGATAAGTAGCCAATTACAGCTTCAAACCAAACATAGATTCGTTTCCCCTCGCCTAGATCATCAACTGGGATTTCAATTCCCCAATCTAGATCACGAGTGATCGCCCGATCTTGGAGTCCTTCCTCGATCCAGCCTTTAGAGAAATTAAGCACATGTTTTCTCCACCCTTCTCTCGTTGAAAGCCATTGCTCTAAAGATCTTTCAAAATCGGAGAGACGTAAATAAAAATGTTCAGTGGAACGCAACTCTGGAACTGACCCGGAAATTTTCGAACGAGGATTAACTAGTTCCTGCGGATCTAAGGTTCGACCACAGTTCTCACATTGATCTCCGCGGGCTTCGAGATACTCGCAATGTGGGCAAACTCCTTCGATGTAACGATCGGGCAAGAACCTGTTTGCTTCTTGATCAAAGTACTGTTCACTTTCTCTTTTATCGATATGACCTTTGTCTAGGAGGTTCATAAACAGTTCTTGTACTACTTCTTTATGGTTGCTTGTTCCAGTAGAGGTGTAACAGTCCCAACTAATGTCGAGCCTCTCCCAGTTGGCTACAAATTCTGCATGATATTTATCAGCAATTTCTGAAGGAGTAACCCCTTCAGCTTCTGCTCTAACCGTTATTGGAGTGCCATGAACGTCAGATCCGCTGACCATCAACACCCGATTTCCTTTCAAGCGCTGGTAGCGAGCAAAAATATCGGCGGGAAGATAAGCGCCAGCGAGATGACCAAGATGACGTGAACCAGAAGCATAAGGCCAAGCTACGGCAACGAGAATAGGAGTATTTGAATTATCCATAACTTTGAGACTACTCCGCTCTTAAGTCTAGGGCTGTTGAATAAGCGCGACGGCGACTTACATTCAGTCTTCGAGATGCTTCTTCTGCCGCATCTTTAGTTGATGCCCCATTTTTGAGTATTTCCCTGAGAACAGATTCGAGGTGTTCATCTTCTATCTCTGGAGTTGAAGTATCAGCTTCAAGTACGACCACAATCTCACCTTTTATGGTTTTTTTCGACCATAGCAATGCCTCCTCTAAAGATCCTCTGAAGATCTCTTCATGCAGTTTGGTGAGTTCTCTAACTATGGCTACTTGCCGAGTGTTGCCACACTCTTTACGTAAATCTTCCAATGTAGATGCAAGCCGATTTGGTGATTCGAATAATATGACTGTTCGATCCTCATCCGCTACTTCTTTGATTCTCTTAGATCGGCTTTCTCCTTTTCTTGGTAAAAACCCTTCCATGCACCATCGTTGAGTTGAGAACCCACTAACTACCAAAGCCGAAATTGGTGCAGTCGGGCCAGGAACAACCGTTACCTGATAGCCAGATTCAATTACTTTTTTAACTAATCGTTCTCCCGGATCAGAGACACTCGGCATTCCTGCGTCAGTAACCATCGATACTGAGAGCCCTTCAGAAAGGCAGTTAATTATTTCTGCTGATGCTTTGTCTTCGGTATGAGAATCCACACGCAGCATCCTTGTTCCTGTGATTCCAAAGTGTTGGAGAAGTAAACCTGTACGGCGTGTGTCTTCGCACGCCACCACGTCAGATTCTTCTAGGGTTTTTACTGCTCGCGGAGAGAGATCTGACAAATTCCCGATTGGAGTAGCTATTAAAGTGAGAGTTACTTTCATGATCGAACCTCTAAGAGGTCGCCCACTTGAATACCCCATCGACTAGCGTTCCCTTTTCTTGTTTTGATTATTGCTTTCGTCTTTAACGGGGAGAATTTGATGCACGACGATGTCAAGGTTTTTATCTTTAAAATTTTGAAACTTTCATCAAGGAAAATGGCATCCATTTGGCTGACCTTTCTAAAAGTATGAACAAGTTTTGCTGACATAACTAACTCAGCCCCTTCGGTTGCATTCTCTTCGTCAGTTATCTGACCTAAATGATGCGACTGTTTAGGTGTAGTTATAGAACTTAAAACTTTTTCTTCAAGTAGTAGCCAAGGCATAAATTAGATTGTAGATCAGACATTGAATCTGAACTCCAAAACGTCACCATCTTGTGGACAGTAGTCCTTTCCTTCTGATCGAACAGCCCCAGCTTCTCTCGCTTTTACATAGGATCCAAATTCAAGTAAATGATCCCACCGAATTGTTTCTGCTCTAATAAACCCACGTTCAAAGTCTGTGTGTATTCGTCCTGCGCACTCTGGAGCCGAGGAACCAGATCGAAATGTCCATGCCCGCGTTTCTTTTTCTCCTGTTGTAAAAAAAGTACGAAGCCCGAGTTGATGGTAAGCCGATCTAACAAAGCGTGGCAGAGCGCCTTTGCCTAAACCAAGCCCTTCAAGCAACTCTCCACGTTGATCAGCAGGCAACAACGCTGCCTCGGCTTCAAGTTGAATACACATACCTATGACATCAATTGAATCATTAAATTCGTCTTTAATAGGCTTCAAAACATCTTCAGATTCTGATACTTGGTCTTCATCTAAGTTGACTATCGCCAACGCCGGTTTATTTGTTAGCAAAAAAAATGGTTGCAACTCTTGACGTTCTTTATATGTGAAGTTGGTTCTGTTAATAGGTTTACCTTCTGAAAGTGCTTCTTCGACTCTCTCTAACAATGCGACCGTTTCCCCCAACGTTTTATCGCTTTTCATAGACTTCCTGTGCTTTTCCAGTTGTCGTTCTACAGTTTCTAAATCTGCAAGAGCTAACTCCACTTCAACGATTCGAAGATGCTCTAAAGGATCTGTTGGTCCGGGAACATCTGTGTCTTGAAATGCTCTAAGGACAAAAACAATCGCATCAACCTCACGGATTCCAGCAAGAAATTTATTTCCAAGCCCTTCTCCAGATGCCGCTCCTTCAACTAACCCACCTATGTCTGCAAATTGCACACTTGCTGGAATGACTTTTTCAGAATTGCTCATTTCTCCAAGTTGATCCAAACGATCGTCTGGAACTTTCGCTACCCCAATATTTGGATCTGTTGTTGCAAATGCATACGGAGCGGCTAAAGCTCCCCCACCAGCTAATGCATTATATAAAGAAGACTTCCCAGCATTAGGCAAGCCCACAAATCCAAATCTTTCCACTTCATACTCCTGTCTGAAATGATTCGTTCTTCCAGCAACGTAAGGCTACGGCAGTTGAAGCAATAGCCACCAGAAACACAAGAAAAAACATGTAGATCCGTCATTAAGCCGTTAGCATCTTTAAACATGTCAAAGCGAACGTCAAAAAAGAGAGCCAATGCGCGACGCAAAAAGGCTAATCACGGGCGGAAACCCAATCTGGGTCGCAATAGTTAAGGTATATCAAGTTCCAAACTAATGGAAGAAATAAATCAAGAACCAGTACTTGGACGATCAGATTCAATACCTAGCACTCAAATTGATACTTTCCCTGTAGAGGGACCTATAGAACTAGTTCACTTCCGATCCTCCGAGTTAACCGCGGTATGTCCCGTAACTAACCAACCAGATTTTTACACCATTGCTATAAGTTACTCCCCAGAGTTAATCTGCATTGAAACAAAATCCTTGAAACTCTTCTTACGAACTTTTGAAGGAGTAGGTATTTTTGCTGAACATTTAGCTCCCATGATTGCTGACCATCTTGGTGAAGCAGTAAAAGTTCCAGTGACAGTAATTCTTGAGCAACAAACTCGTGGCGGCATCGTCACAACTGTCACCAGCATCAGTCACAAATAGTTTCAACATCTTCTTTAGGAAAAGATTTCTTATTACTTCTCGCGACTAGCGCGCGATCCGTACAAGATGTGTAAGGTAGGCAATCTATTCATGTTGTCGCCCAATTTTGGACAACAACATGGATGTTTCTATTGGATAAGGACCCTTTGGGGTTCATTGAGAGGGATTCATGAGTAAACGATTAAGCGTTTTATCTGCCGTTCTACTTGGGTTCGCGTTGCTCGCGGGCGCTTGTAGCAGCGACAGTGATACTACTTCTAGTAGTTCTTCCGATACTGCTGCTCCAGCTACTACAGCTGCTGAGTCAAGTGGTGGGGATCATCTTGGCGATGGTTCTTTGGGAGAAGTCACTGTTTCTGCAGGGGATGCCATCCAGATTCGTTCATTAAACGCCATTTCTGGCGATGTGGCGTTCTTGGGTGTTCCTAATGAGAATGGTATTCGTATGGCCGTAGAAGACTACGGTCAAATCCATGGGTTTGATGTGGATTTAGGTGCCGGTATGGACGATCTTTGTTCTGCTGATGGTGGTCAAGCTGCGGCTCAGATCATCGTTGCTGACGAGCAAGTGATCGGCGTTATTGGTACTTCGTGTTCAGGAGCTGCTACTGCTGCTTCACCTTTGATTTCAGAAGCCGGAATGGTAATGATTTCAGGTTCGAACACGTCTCCAGCATTGACTTCAGATTTGGCAGGAACTGCCGGATCTGCGTACAACGCTGGTTACTACCGCACCGCCCATAACGACCTTTATCAGGGCGCTGCCGCTGCTAACTTCGCACTTGACGTGCTAGGTGTAACTTCAGCTGCTGCGATCCATGATGGAGACCCATATACCGAAGGTTTGGCGCAGGCTTTTGCTGATGCGTTTGAAGCTGGTGGTGGAACAATCACTGTATTCACAGCTGTGAACAAGGGTGACACGGACATGGTTCCAGTGTTGACCGAAGTTGCTGCTAGCAGTCCAGAGATGTTGTTCTTCCCAATCTTCCAACCTGAAGGTGACTTCATCGTTCAACAGGCCAGTTCTGTTGCCGGTATGTCAGGGGTAACCATGATGGCCGCTGATGGTCTTTTGAACACAAACTTCTTGCCTCTTCCAGAAACCGCTGGCATGTACTTCTCGGGTCCAGATACCCGTTATGGAACTAACGCCAACGAATCAACTGGTGAGAGCGCTTCAGCTGTATTAGCTGATTACGAAGCAGAATTTGGTGAAGCACCAGCTGCACCGTTCTGGGCTCATTCATATGATGCTGCTGTTCTGTTGATGGACGCCATCGCCGCTTCTTCCTATATGGATGGCGACGATCTAGTTATCGACCGTGCAGGAGTTCGTGAGCACTTGAACAGCGTTTCTAACTACGCAGGCCTTATCGGCACCATGTCTTGTGATGCGTACGGAGACTGTGGATCACAAAAGATCACAGTTATCCAAAACATCGACATCGCAGACTATGAAGCCTCAACAGGCAACGTCGTATACGAATACGCACCAGCTGCTTCAACAGCTGTAGGAGAAATCGTTCTTGACGATGACTTCTGTATCGGTCTTGTTACCGACGTAGGTCTGGTAGATGATAAATCATTCAACCAGGCAGCATGGGAAGGCGCCCAAACAGGTGCTGAAACTCTTGGAGTCCCAGTTAGCTACATCGAGACTCAAGACTCGAAAGACTATGCAGACAACATTGCTTTGTATGCCAACGCTGGTTGTGACGTAATCGTCACCGTAGGGTTCGCTATGGGTGAAGCTACCGCAATCGCAGGTGCTGAATATCCAGGCATTAAATTCATTGCTGTTGATGCTTTCCAAGGTGAAGCCATGGACAATGTAGCCGGCCTTATCTTCAACGAAGATAGAGCTGGATTCCTTGCTGGCGCTCTTGCTGCAAGCATGTCTGAATCTGGAATTGTTGGCCAAGTACTTGGTACAAACCTTGTTCCGCCTGTTCAGGCATTCGGTTCAGGTTTCGACCTTGGTGCAAGGCACATCAACCCAGACATTGAGATCCTAAAGACATACCACCCCGGTGCTATCGAGGTGGCCTTTGGTGATCCTGAATGGGGTGCAACAACTTCACGTCAAGCAATGGATAACGGCGCTGACGTAATCTTCGCAGCCGGTGGTGCCACCGGTAATGGTGGTCTCATTGAGATTGCTAGTGAAGCCGAAGCTGGAAGCCGAGTCTTCTGCATCGGAGTTGACTTGGATCAGTGGTACTCAGTACCTGAAGCACAACCGTGCCTGATTACAAGCGCCGAAAAGCATATAGTTCAAGGAGTATCCGATCTGATCGTTCAGGCAGCCGCTGGCGAAATGCCAACCGGTAATGTCTTTGGAACAGTAGGACTTGCTCCTTACCATGACTTTGACTCACAAATTTCTGACGAAATTCAAGCCACCATCGAAGAAATAGCAGCCGCTCTTAACGACGGCTCGATGGTAACCGGCCACGAATTCGGAATGGAATAAGAGCTAATTCATTAGAGAAAACCGGGGAGTGGGCTTTGCCTCTCCCCGGTTTTTCGCTACTAGCCAAAATTTAAATCTATGAAAATTCTTCGCTCCGCTTTAGTGCCTTTAATTGCTGTAGTACTAGCACTACTTGTCGGGGCTCTTCTTATACAACTCTCCGGTTCAAGTCCTCTTAAAGCCTATTCCGCTCTTTTTGAGGGGTCTTTTGTTGGCTGGGAAAGATTTGGAACCACATTAGAAAAAGCGACACCTTTAATAATGGGTGGGCTCGCTGTTGCTTTCGCTTTTAAAGCTGGCTTGTTTAATATTGGAGGCCAAGGACAGTTGCTCGCTGGTGCTCTTATCGCAGGTGCAGTCGGTTATGGATTCTCAGGACTTCCTTGGATCATTCATATGCCTCTTGCTCTTTTACTTGGGGCCGCTGCTGGTGCTGCTTGGGGGGCTATTCCGGGTGTACTTAAAGCTACCCGCGGTGCCCATGAAGTTATTACAACCATAATGCTCAACTTTGTAGCTGCGAATATGGCTGAATGGCTTTGCACAAAAGTCTGGCGTAAACCAGGAGATATTCTCGTTCGCACTCCTCACATTGAAGGTAGTGCTGAAATACCTACCTTCGGGAACATACCTCTTGGATTTTTTATTGCTGTCATATTTGCGTTTGGTATTTGGTTCCTTCTGCAAAAAACCACTTTTGGCTTTGAAGTACGATCAGTTGGCTTGAACCCTAATGCTGCTAGTTACGCCGGGATCTCAACGAAACGTATTGTGATACTCACCATGGCAATCAGCGGCTTTCTCGCAGGTGTTGGTGGATCTATAGAGACCCTCGGTGTTCTTGGGCGCTACGAACCAGGATTTAATGCCGGATTAGGTTTTGATGGAATAACTATCGCTCTTCTGGCTCGTACAAATCCAATAGCTGTCATTCCTTCCGCCGTACTGATCGCCAGTATGGATGCTTCTGCTTCGTTGATGCAGTTTAAAGCAGGGGTCGCTCCAGAAATCACGGATGTAATTGAAGCGTTGATTCTTCTCTTTGTAGCAACCCCAATTATTGTTCGATGGTTCTTTAAGAGCAGACAAGGTGATGAAATATCATTTGGTGCGAACTGGGGTTCATCATGAATTCTCTAAAGGCGATCTTCGGTACATCTGTATTGGAAAGAATCATTCGCTTACGTTGGTGGATACTTATCTTCTTAGCAATTATTGCTTTCACAATTTTTGCAGGAGATTTTCGACAAGATCCAACAACTGCAATTCTCGCTGCAACGCTACGGCATTCTACTCCCCTAGTTTTAGGAGCACTTTGTGGGATGCTTTGCGAACGTGCCGGAGTTGTAAACATCGGCATTGAAGGCCAGATGCTCATGTCAGCATTTGTGGGCTTTACCGTTACTTCTGCAACTAGCAGTCTCTACCTTGGGGTAGCTGCCGGTCTTGCATGTGGAATGCTTATGGGCGCAGCACTTGGTGGCCTATCGGTGAGTCTCCAAGGTGACCAAATCATCGCAGGTGTCGTTTTAAATATTTTTGCTTTAGGGCTCACAAGTTTTCTTTATACCCCAGGAGAAACAATTCATTCGAAAACTCCAAGAATTAATTTCGGACCACTAGCAGATATCCCTGTAATTGGAAAGATTTTCTTCTCAAACCAACCCATAACTTATGTTTCCCTTCTTCTTGTAGGTGTCATTTGGTACGCACTATTTAAAACAACTTGGGGACTAAGGACTCGAGCTATAGGCGAACACCCGAGCGCCGCAGAAACTGTCGGAGTTTCTGTCGCTAAGATGCGTTATTTGAATTTGATAATTGGGGGTGGAATCGCTGGTCTCGCCGGTGCTTATCTCAGCCTTGAAGCAGTCGGATCTTTTGAGCGTGGGATGACTAACGGAAAAGGTTTCGTAGCTCTCGCGGTAATGATTTTTGGACGCTGGAACCCGATAGGCGCCTGGGGAGCTGCTTTACTTTTCGGCTATACAAACGCTATACAAACTCAATTCCAATTTAGAGGATGGCTCACCGGGCATCCTCAACTTATTGGAATGATCCCATTTATCGTCACCATTGTTGTTCTTGCCGGTTTTGTTGGAAGAGCTCGCCCACCTGCTGCTCTTGGTCAGCCTTATACCCGAGAATGAATAATCAGCAGACGCCGCTTGCGTTAGAAGCAGTGGGTATCTGCAAAAGGTTTGGCACTCTTGTCGCAAATGACGAAGTGAACCTCAAAGTGAAAAAGGGTGAGATACACGCGCTTCTTGGAGAAAACGGGGCGGGAAAAAGCACACTTGTGAATATCTTATTTGGTCTTTACAAAGCTGATGAAGGTGAAGTTCGAATCTCCGGCGAAAAAGTAGAAATGAGCAGTCCTCATGATGCTATTGAACACAAAATCGGGATGGTTCATCAGCATTTTCAACTCGTTCCCGTATTGTCTGTTACAGAAAATATCGTCCTTGGAAATGAGCCAACGACAAAAGGCGGAATTCTTGATTTTGAAAAAGCCGCTCAAGAAGTAGAAGAACTTGGTAAACGATACGGATTAGAAGTTGACCCACGGGCGACAGTTGAGGATCTTCCTATCGGGTACCAACAGCGCGTTGAAATTCTTCGTTCTCTATACCGTCAAGCTGATATTCTCATTCTTGATGAGCCAACCGCTGTTCTCACCCCGCAAGAAACCGATCACCTTTTAGATGTTCTTAGAGGATTAGCAACAGAAGGCGTGTCCGTCATCTTTATTACCCACAAACTTAGAGAAGTTTTAGCTATAGCAGATCAAGTAACCGTTATGCGGCGTGGAAAAGTAGTCGGAGTAACAGATCCAAAAGAAACCGACGAAGAAGGTCTAGCAGAAATGATGGTTGGCCGTTCAGTCGTTTTGAGAGTCGCTAAATCTGAGGCTATTCCTGGAGAGACGGTTCTCTCTATTACCGACCTCAACGTGCTTGATGATAGAGAGCAACCTGCATTACAAGATTTTTCACTGGAGGTAAAGCACGGGGAAATCTTTGGGATTGCTGGTGTGGAAGGCAATGGGCAAAGAGAACTTGTTGAAGCAATTACAGGACTGAGGACAATAGTCTCAGGATCTATCTTGATGAATGGAAAAGAGATGAGTGGCTGTAACGCTCGAGAGATCAGCGAAGAAGGCATTTCTCACATTCCTGAAAATAGAGAGAAACACGGTCTAGTAGGCCCTCTTTCAATAGCTGACAATCTGGTGCTTAACCAATACTTTCATTCACCTTTCGCTGTTCGTGGCATTAGGCAACCAGTGGCTATCAATGAGGAAGCTTCTCACCTTGTAGAGAAATTTGATGTTCGAACCGCCTCGATTCATAACCCAGCTCGAACTCTTTCTGGCGGGAACAAACAAAAAGTTATTGCTGCACGTGAACTATCCCATGATTCTGATCTTCTCCTTGCTGCTCAGCCAACGCGAGGTATAGATGTGGGAAGCATTGAATTCGTGCATCAGCAGTTAGTGGATCAGCGAGATTCGGGAGTTGCGGTTCTCTTAGTTTCAGCGGAGTTAGATGAAATTCTTAGCCTTTCTGACCGTATTGGTGTTATTTATCAAGGAAAACTTGTTGCCGTAGCGTCAACTCAAGAGTTCACCCGCACGCAAATTGGTCAGTTAATGACTTCTGGAAATAGTTAGTCGCTTACTTATTTAAAGCTTCACGTATAGATGTCTCGTATGGGGCACGTAACACCCCAACTTCGGTAACGATGCCGTCCACGAGTTCTGCCGGTGTCACATCAAATGCCGGGTTATGTACGGCCACTTCTGGAGGAGTGATGGCTTCTCCTCGATATTCCGACACTTCTAAACCTGGTCGTTGCTCTATCTCTATAGAAGAACCATTCGGTGTCGCCGAATCAATAGTAGATAGTGGTGCTGCTACATAAAAAGGAACCCCATGATATCTAGCTAACACTGCAAGGCCGTAAGTTCCGATTTTATTAGCTACGTCACCATTGGCTGCCACGCGGTCAGCCCCTACCACAGCGGCACCTACTTCTCCTTCTCTTAAAACAGAAGCTGCTGCTCCGTCTACAATCACCGTGCAATCGATTCCGTCTCGATGAAGTTCATAAGAACTCAGGCGAGCACCTTGCAAGACTGGACGGGTTTCATCTACCCATACATGAAGATTTGGATTCTCACGGTGTGCCGATCGAATGACACCAAGAGCAGTGCCGTAGCCGACAGTTGCGAGCCCGCCGGCATTGCAATGAGTGATGACGTTTTTTGCTTCTGCTAGCAGTTCGGCTCCGGCGTCACCTATGGCTTTGCAGATGGCGAGGTCTTCGGCGTGAAGCCGTTGAGCAGTACTTTCTACGTTTTGTTGCATTTCCTCTGTTGTCTGAGATGATCTCGCTACCTCCATGACTTCTTGAACAGCCCATGCAAGATTTACTGCCGTGGGTCGTGTCGCGATCAACGATTCAGCGACTGCTTCAAGTTCGTT
>Ga0207992_1001417_pt1 | contig 10759 bp, 11 predicted proteins | sample ETN02SmetaG_FD_185788 | JGI IMG/M metagenome (GOLD analysis project Ga0207992, IMG submission 185788) | Marine microbial and viral communities from oxygen minimum zone, Eastern Pacific Ocean - ETNP2014F10-02SV255 (SPAdes) (version 2) | ecosystem: Environmental > Aquatic > Marine > Oceanic ...
AACAGTATCACCCTCTATACAATATTCTGGCTGATTTTCACAGTTCAAAGCTTCTGCGTAAGCACTAAATGTTAATACTGTATCAGAAGAAATAGAAGAATCTGCCACAACGAAAAAGTTTACTGTGTTACATGAATTAGGATCCATACCATAGAACCAATAGTGGCTATTAGAAATTGAAATCAAATTTGTGTCTGACTCGAGGATGACACCGGGGTAAAACATATGACCGGTATCTGAATTATTACAGAAGTCCATTTCAATAGAAATTGATTCACCTGGGTTCCAACTGCCATCATTCCCATCTATTGTTATCATTGGTTCGCCAATAGAAAAATTCCAGTCAACTGATATAACGCAACCAAGTCCAAATGCTCCCATATTGGTACCGTTTTCGCCTGTGCCTATACACGGCGAGTTTCCTGCAATAGTAAAATCAGCGCTATCAGACAAACAAAATAGTGGGTCTATATTGATATTGCCTTCACCTTCCCATCCTCCCTCAATATCTGAATATGATATTGTGGCTGAACCAATAATGGGATAAATACCATTTTCCCAAAAAATAGAATTTGTAATTATTCCTGTTGAAGCTGTATCCAGAAAAACAGCTCCAGGACCAACTGTTCCATAACCATCACCACTTGAGTTGCCATAAAATGTACTCCTGTCAACATTTATTATTGAATTAATCGATACAATACCACCAGTATATTCAGTTAAGGCATGGCCAGGACTCTCAGAATTATTATTTGCAATCACTGAATTGTGAATTGTGATATTTGAATTTCTTATATATGCAGCGGCTCCGCCATATTCATGACTTATTTTTAGATTATTTGAAATAGTTAAATTATAAATCGACGCAGAACTATTGTTAAACATTAATGCTGAACTTTGTTCTCCAAATGGGTCATATTGAATAATACCACCGCCATAGTTCATAACATTTAAATCCATTAGTGTTGGGCTCGAATTAAAACATACCAATCCGACACCATTGATGAAAAACCCTGCTAATACCGCACTTGAATCTTCATTGTTGGAAAAATTGATATATCCTTGATTATTATAAGAATCAGAACAACTACTGATTATAGTTTGATTAATTATATCATTGTTCTCACTAATTATATATTTTGAAGTGACAATTATATTTTTTCCCAAATAATCAAAAGTACAATAATCTCCTGTATCTACCAAAACTGTATCACCATCAACTGCACTTTCAATTCCTTTTTGGATTGTTTCAAAAGGATTATTGTCTGAGCCATCACCAGTATCATCTGATCCTGAAATTGCTATGTGCCAGACTGGGCCTATATATTCGCTTGAGTCACAATTAGTAGTGTCTTGATGTCCAAAATAATAATCATAAAAGCAATAAGGGTAAGAACAAAATTGGTTATAAGATATGTCTAGCGAAGAAATATTTATTAAATCACAAATACCATCAGGAAATGCACCTGAAAATTGATTATAGGATAGATCTAACCTATCCAGATTAATTAGGCTATCAATTCCAGGTGGCACCTCTCCAGAAAATTGATTATTAGATAGAAATAGATCTTCCAGATTAATTAAGCTATATATCTCCTCAGGAAATGCACCTTCGAGCTGATTGGAACTCAAACCCAGCCTCAATAAATTTACTAAGTAACCTACCTCTATAGGAATTGAACCAGTGAATTGATTACCACCTAGCTCAAAATATGTTAAGTTAGTCAAGTTACCTATTTCAGGTGGAATTAATCCGTTGAACTGATTGTTGTTCAACCGCAAATAATTCAAACTAGTCAAATTACCTATTTCGGATGGAATAGGTCCGGTAAATTGATTATAGTATAAAAATAATTTTTCCAAATTTATCAGATTGCCTATCTCAGGAGGAATATCACCAGTTAGTTGACTTGGAAAACTATAATGGTTTCCTATCTGTAATTCAATTAGGTTATTTAGGTTACCTATCTCAGGAGGAATTGGACCGGTTAAATTGTAGTTATCCGTTAATTTTAAATATTTTAAATTTATTAGATACCCTATTTCAGGCGGAATTGAACCCGTGAGCTGATTAGAATGTATAGTTAAATTTTCTAAATTTGTCAGGTTAGCGATCTCAGGTGGAATGGGTCCAGTGATAATATTCCATAAGAAACTCAAGGATTTTAAGTTTGTTAGATTTCCTATCTCAGATGGAATTGAACCCGTAAGACCGCAAAATGTACATGATAGTGTATCTAAATTTATTAATTCACCTATTTGTGGTGGAATGTCCCCTAAACCTAAGGTACCATTAACGGGATGACCGGCAAGAGTTATATTCGTTGTCTGCTCGATATTATAACACTCCCCCCACAGTTCTACTTCCCCAGTATTACAATCGTCTGTTTCTTCTCTGTAAGATAATATAAGATTGGTTAGATCCTGAACATCACCAGAGTCTGAAGGATTATAAGGTGTTATATCGAAAGAAGTTTCGATATTGCCTTCATAGTTAAGAATAAAGACCTCTCTCTGGCTAGCATCAAAATCAGTCCAAACAGGATAACCATCTGAGTTACTATCTTGTACCCATGGCAATATCCTGCCATCAATCATCCCATCCAGTGAGTTAGAGTATTGGTCTTTACCAACCCCGATGAATTTCACATCCCCTATACCTTGTGATAAAAAGTCTAAATATATATCATTTAGGAGTCCGAACCGGGCTCTACATGTACCTCAGTATTCGTGGAAAAATCCGATAACACAAATATTATTACTAAAGTATGACGGGCCTATATATTGTCCATACGTATCCGAGCCAGGGTTTACATCTTCTAAAGTAAAATCATTTTGTGCCGTAGTTATTCCCAACAATAAAAAAAAGATAAATAAATAGCTTCTCATTAATTGAATTTAAACAACTAAGATTTTTCAAACACCATGGAATCTTTCTTGAATGTCTTAAACTCTAGGGCATTTCCACTGGGATCATTAATAAAAAAAGTCCCCTGCTCTCCTGGCTTAGACTTGAATCTGATTTTTGGCTCTACCAGAAACCCATGATTTAATTTTTTGATTCTGTTTTTAAGTTTTTCCCACTTTCTCCAATCCAGAATTAGGCCAAAATGCCTACAGGGTATATTATCCTTATCAACTGGGTTTGTAGCAACAGGACTACAATCGCCCGGAGATAGATGTGCAACGATTTGATGACCATATAAATCAAAGTCTATCCACGTATCTGATTCTCTGCCTGTATTGCATCCTAGCATATCAACATAAAATGTTCGAGCTTCATTTAAATCATGAACCGGAAAAGCAAGATGAAACCTGGGTATACTTTTCATTACCTGTTATTCGCTCTCGCTTTCAATGCAAGGTCTCTGATTTTATCAATATCTTTTTGCTTATAGACACCATTGACACCTGAGATTGCTGCTAGTTTCATTCCATGTTTTAGACCAAGTTTATATATTTCTTTTACTTTTTTCCATTCAATATTCCGTCCTATCGTAAACTCCTCAAATCTGCCTTCTAAGGCTAATACTATTGTCTCGGCCATACATGCGAATACAACATTATTAGGAAGTTGTATGTCACGCATGATTAGACGGTTCTTCACCGGGACTTCGATCTCACCTGATTCAATATACATTACATCTGGTCTAGTGGCAATATCTTCAGGTCTTAAATCAAGCGGCCTAGCTACATCAGTTATTACGCAACCTGGTTTGACCTTAGTAATGTCTAATATTTTTTTTCCGGCTCCAGATGTGGCAGTCACAATTAGATCAGCATTTGGCAGATAAGAATCCGATTCAATTGTCGTTAAAATTTTTATATCAGGATTATCATGACAAATAGAGTTTTTTAAGTCTAATAATTTTTGTTCATTTCTTCCGCAGAGAATAACCTCATCAAATACCATAGCTAAAAGTCTTGAAGAAACACTTCCGATCGCTCCGGTAGCACCAATAACCATACTTGTAGCTGTTAATCTTTCCTTGCCCTCAGGGATTTGAACTAGTCCCATTTTTTTCATTGCATCTGCCGCTGCCCATAATGCCGCAGAGGAGCTATAGCTATTTCCAGTAGTTATTGGAATTGGGGAATTTTTTGCAACTGTAACGCCAGCATCACCGACAACCTTTGTGAAAGCACCTAAGCCCATTATCTGTGCCCCTAGTTTTTCAGCCATCCTCGAAGCTGCTATTAGACGCTTATAGGTAAATTCAGGGTCACGTGACATCATTTGCTTTGGGGTTCCTCCAATAGTAATGATCCAACCCTCTGCCTCTGTACCATCAATAGATTTAATACCATCTATCTTTGAATATACTAGCGGAGGTGAATAGGCGATGGTTTTTTCAAGAAAATTCATAACCCACCTAGTAGCCAGTCTATCTGGGATATGTACAACATTTCTTATATATTCAGAGGATAACGGGTGGGCTACAAAAGCAAATTTTCTTTTAGTTATAATAGAACCTTTTTATTTCTTATCACAAGTTTTTTCAATAAAACTAATTATCTCCCCAGCTACATCTGCTCCAGTAAGAAGTTCAATCCCTTGTAATCCTGGTGAAGAATTAACCTCAAGTACCAGTGGACCTCTTTTTGACCTCATTAGGTCAACCCCCGCCACATTCAACCCCAACACTTTTGTTGACTGGGCCGCTATATCTTCTTCTTCTTGGGTTAGGTTTATATGTTGCGTGGTAGCACCTCTGTGAACATTTGATCGGAATTCACCGACAGGAGCAACTCTCTGCATAGCCGCTACTACTTTATCCCCAACAACAATCGCTCTAATATCAATACCACTAGACTCCTTGATAAACTCCTGGACTAGAATATCAGCATCCACTTGTTTGAACGCGTTCATCACTGACTCTGCTGCCTTCACAGTCTCTGCCAAGACCATACCATTTCCTTGGGTGCCCTGAAGAAGTTTCATGATTAACGGAGTCTTGCCAACCTTTTCTATTACATCATGGATGTCCATCGTATGGCTGGCATATCCAGTCACAGGCATATCAATGTCATATTTTGTCAATATCTGTAATGATCTCAGCTTATCTCTAGAAGCTTTAATTGCATCAGACGTATTGATACAGTAATTACCCATCATCTCAAACTGCCTTACGATTGCGGTGCCATATGATGTCTGAGAGGCACCAATTCGAGGAAGAACAGCGTCACAATTATCTAATTTTTTTCCATCATAGTAAATAGCTGATTGATTCTGTCCTATATTGACATAGCATCGTAGATAATCAACAATTATTATATTGTGACCTCTCTTTGTACCAGCGTTATAGAGCCTATTAGTTGAATATAAATTTTTATTTCTAGATAGAATTGTAATATTCATTTTGAATTAGGTTTATTTCTACCGGTCAGGTATGATCTTTTCGGATTAATACGATAATTATTTTCTAATGATGCTCTACCTATTAAAACCGGATATGTCATACGCGATCTTCTAGTTAGAGTTATAACTGTGTCAATGACACTATTACCAATTTTAATGGATATATTAACCAACGGTCTCATTTGTTTTTTACCAAAAGAATTTTTTATTGTTTTATAACCTATAATAGGCTTTTTAATCATTTTATACGTTTTTGATTGGTGCAGTCTAAACTTAACATATTTAGAGCCGTTAGAATCATATTCCTTTATGTGCGTCGCATGCAAAGCAGACATTGTCGCACCGGTATCAATTTTCGCTTTGAGATAGAAGTCATTAAACTCAGTCAATGATATCCACTCCCTCCAGCCAATGTCTATTAGTGACTCTTTTTTCTTCTTCATATTATTTATCAAAATAAATCTTCGCCAAGAAAGACAAAGGGGGAAATTCTAATTATTATCCGCCTTCTTGGGTTGATTTATCTACTAGTTTATCTAATGGAGGAAGGTTAATGATTTCACCATGAAAATAATCTGCAATAGTTGCTATGATATCAGATATGCTTACAATCCCAATTGGATATAATTCGTCATTAACGACTGGTACATTTCTAAAACCACCAACGTACATTTTATTGAGCGCATAGGCCACTGGATCATCACTCGTCACTGATTCAGGTCTAGGTGTTATAAACTCATCAATCGTGGCTATATCTAGGTCATATCCTTTTCCAGTGACTTTTAACAAGATATCTCTTTCTGTAAGGATTCCACCTAGTTTTCCATTTTCTAATGTCAAAATACAATTTCTTTTGTTATCCTGCATTTTATCCAGCACATGTCTAAGACTTGTGCCTAGATCAATTATGAGAGGCTTCGTCAGTGTCATCGTTGAAATTGGATCTTGTATTTTAACAGCCTCTTTCATTTCAGGCTCTGCTTGATGTTCTAAACCCTCAAGCCACTCTTGGTCATCTTCTATATTTTGATTATTGAAATGATTCATAAAACTATACTCAATCTAAATATAGTTGACGTATAGAATAAATACAATAAACAAGGACTATATAAGTTTCTATAGCATTAGGCATTGAAATGATTATTATTAAGTGGAAAAGTTTGTCTAGATGAGATATATAATGAATTTCATTCAAACAATTATATATTTAATAAAAATAAAACCGCCGATCAATAGAATAGTAAATACTATAGCTAATAAATTAAAATATTTTTCAATGAATTCTTTTATAGGGTCACCAAATAATTTTATTAAGGATGCAACTATAAAAAACCGAGCACTCCGGCTGATAATAGACGCCACAACAAACATTAAAAAATTAATGTTAAATGTGCCCGCTGATATTGTAATCAATTTGAAAGGAATTGGTGTAAATCCTGCTGTAAAAACTATCCAAAAATTCCACCGATCATACATACTTTGAATTCTATTGAATCCATCGATAGTAATACCAGGAACATATTCGAAAAACATATTGGCAATGTAAGAATATTCTATCCCCGGTACATTCCACCATAATAATTTCCCTATATAATAACCAAAAATCGCTCCTATTATCGAAAAACAACTACATATAAATGCGAAAAAATATATATTCTTTCTATTTCCAAGGCAAAGAGGTATAAGTAATACATCTGGTGGTATAGGAAAAAAAGATGCTTCAGAAAATGATAGTATACCCAGCGATATATCGCCATTAGGTTTTTTGGCTAGGCCGAGAACCCAATCATATAATTTTTTAATTAAACTCATTTAATTTTCAGAGATAATAGCGATACTTGACATTACCTGCCTTTGATTATTAATACCGATAGGACGATTAACCAATCTCTCATCTATAATCAGCGCACTTGAACCACCACCATCAAGATTTAATGCCTCGTAACAATTGAATTGTGACATTAATATAGCTAGCTCTTCTAGATAGGCACCTCTACTATCAACTTGTCTACCATCGACAACCATTATAATGATATCACCATTATCTCTGTAACCAATAGCTGATCTAGGCTGAACTCCATCTACGGGGGTATTAAAAAAAACTTCTTCCTCAGAAGTTATATTTATGCTGCCATTGCTCATTAATATCGGGCCAGCATGCACAGCGTCAGTTACATCCCATAATTTTGCATTCCCATAATCCAAAATTCCAGGTTTACCAGGCCTGTTATTAATAGGTTTATTCCATATTAATATTGAATCTCCATTTGTTGAAGCCCACCCAATATCAATATCTCCATTATTAAATATCCCTAAGGCTCCCCTGGTAACATTATATCTTATATTATCTCTTATTACAGTGCGGCTAGCGGGTTCATGAAGAATATTATCTGATTTTAATAGTCCTATATGATGCACAGGGTGTTGTCCTCTTGAGAAATAACCACCATTTATAACTACTAATGCATTAGTGGCTTGTGCAAAATCTCCAGGAGTATCTAGACCATCCAAATCATTTGAGACTAATACTTTTACTTTATTTTCTTTCTTATTAGGGACTACTACAGCCCATGCTTTAATTGGTATTTGTTGATCATATCCTTGGTAAAGTAAAATATTGTTAGGCAAATCATTAATTATATTCCATTTCATATCAATCGAAACATGAATATCTGATCGATTACATGATATCAATACAAAAGTAATTATTACTAATAGATTTTTTAACAATTATTTAATAGGTACTACTAATTGATTTAATTGTAAAACTCCTAGTACCCAATAAGTTACCATAGGAATCAATAACATCTACTCTCCATTGACCAGTTTGGTTTGGATATATAGTCTTTCGGCTCCATGATCTATAGTTAAATGAAGGTTTAATATTATATACTACGCTAGTTATCTTCACATCTTCAAAATACCAAATATGCTTTACTTCTTGCTTAGTACCAGAATTAGAAATTTTTGTGTAACAAAATAATGAATCGACATTATTGATAAAATTTATTCCAGGCTTAATTGGGTTACGTTTATAAATACCACGACAAATCATTATTTCATTCATTATTAATGTTTTTAAATCGGAAATTTGTTTATTAGTATCCTTACTATTATGATCGTTATCCATAATCAAACCTGATGTTATTTTATTAGTATTATCGCGGTCTAATGCATTTACATTTGAATCAATCATAATAGGTTTAGGCGTATAGGATACTATAGGCTTTGGTATAACACTATTATTGGCTGGTTGCTTTTTAACGAAACTGGTTTTATTCTTATTCTCAACAGGTTCATTTGATTTTGTTATAGAATTATACTCGGGCTTTTCAATATTTTGCTTATTAATTATTTTTGGAGGATTATAATTATTATTTTCATTATTAATCAAATAATTAAAGCAAAAAATGCAGTATATCATTACCAAAGGAATAGAAAACCGCAATACCTTTAAATAATAAGCAATAATAATAAATATGATAAAAACAATGCTTATGACAATAAATGTGATGTCCATTATTATATTATTTATAATTGGTGAGTTATAGTCGGAGCGACAGGATTTGAACCTGCGACCCCTGCCACCCCATGGCAGTGCGCTACCGGACTACGCCACGCTCCGATTTATTCATTAATGATGCGTATAATTTCGAGTAACTCCTTTTTTATGGTATCAAGTTGCTTATCTAACAATGGCTCTTCAGAAGATTTTTTACTACCTAACATAGATCTAGCACCTTGAATAGTAAACTTTTTATTATAAAGGAGATCTTTAATATTAATAATTAAGTCAATATCTTTTTTTCTATATGTTCTGTTTCCAGCGCGATTTTTCGGAGGAGAAAGTTGTTTAAATTCGGTCTCCCAATACCTAAGTACGTATGACTTAAGTTCAACCATTTTGCTTACCTCACCAATGGAATAATATAGTTTCTTTATATCGCTTTTCATTTGTTATTGATACTTAAACCTGTACTTTATATTAATTAATTCAAATTATTGTGTCAACATTAATTAAGATTCATAAAATATAAATAATCCTTAATTAATTCGGATAGAATATGTGGAACTTTTTTTATTAATGACTTAGACTCTACTATTGCAATACGGGCCTGTGTCTTTCCAGAATCAGAATTAAAATAAAACCCAGTCATTGGAGCAAGTAATATGGTATAATTATTATTATCTACCATACATTTCCCTTTTGTAGCGCAATATTCAATAAAATTTATTATGTTGAATTCATCATCAACAATATTTTTAAAATCAATGACTAAATATAATGCTGATTCAGGTTTAGACACGATTATCGATGGAATATTAAATAGTAACTTCTCTCTTAATTCTTTCATCAATGAATAATAATAAGTCCTTTGATCTTGATACCATTTTCTTATTTCAATTTTGGATAAAGTTGAAATAGAACCAAAAATATATTGTCCAATCACATTTGCACAAAGATTAGCAGTATACTCTGAAACCACTTTATTATGTAGAATGTGATTATCGGTAACTAAGGCCCCGATTCTTAAACCACAAGCGTTCCACATTTTAGAAGAAGATTCGATACTAATCCTTCTCCCATTTATACCTGGGACAACCTCATCTTCCAAAGCCCAAATACTTGACTGTCCTTCTTCTGTATAGTACAAGCTTCTATAAGCCTCATCACTGATAATCCATATATCCTTTTTTACACAGACCTTAGCAATTTCTGTTATTAATTTTTGTGAAATCTGCTGACCAGTAGGATTATCGCCAGGTATTAATACTATGCCACATGGATTATCTCTGTCAATAATGTTACTAATATCAATTATATTAATATCGCTGTAGCTACCATCATTCTGTAGTTTTCTAGAATAGATTGTAATAGGAATAGATAATCGTTTAGAAAATTCTATATAATTAGTATAGGTTGGATCAATAAATAAAATAGGTTTTTCAGATGAAGGGCCGCAGACTCCTAAAAGCATTAGCTCCATAGCTTGAGAACCGCCATCAGTAATAACACACTTTACTTCATTAGATATGTTATTTGTTAATTCAGCATCAATAGAATGAATAAAAGCACTTTGACACTCTCGAGTACCAACGCTGGATGTATATTTCACTACTCCATTATGAAACGGTGAATTTTCTTGACCAAGAGAGGTCATTCGTTCAATCATTACTGGATGCATTGGAAGCGTAATATTTCCTATAGCAAGATTAATAACCTCAATATTTTTTTTATCTTTCCGGGAATTGAATAAGATTTGAGCTTTCCTAATAGCGGAAGGCTCTCTTTGTTGATAATGTTTAGATATGCTCGGTGACATATATCACATAATGTTAATGAAGTATAAATAAATTTCTTCTATAATATTAGCTTCAAGTTTAGCCTCAATCTTTATC
>Ga0207992_1001419_pt1 | contig 10750 bp, 8 predicted proteins | sample ETN02SmetaG_FD_185788 | JGI IMG/M metagenome (GOLD analysis project Ga0207992, IMG submission 185788) | Marine microbial and viral communities from oxygen minimum zone, Eastern Pacific Ocean - ETNP2014F10-02SV255 (SPAdes) (version 2) | ecosystem: Environmental > Aquatic > Marine > Oceanic ...
CCGGGACCTCGATCGCGACCTTGCGGGTCTGGTCGACCGCGTTCCTCAGGGTCAGCATGACCGTCTGGCCATCGGGGTCCGCCTGCCTAGCACGGTTCAAGATTCACACCTCAGTTGCATTCTTCTCACTTTAGTATCTCGGCCGTGACAGTTTCTGTGGTTCACCAGTGATTACCCATTGAGAAGGTTCGAGAGATGATTGATGAAGGCGAGAAGCCGCTTGACTGGATCCCTTGGCTGAATCTTGTACGGGATGTCGAAGTTCCCATGGCAAATCCACCATCCATCTATGTTGGTCCCCGGAACCTTCCTCAGGCTGTGGTCGTACGAGTGGAGCCCGTTTCCCCCCCTGTGAACAAACTGGGAGGAAACCTCTCCTCCATTGATCAGATATGCAGTGGGAACGGTGTCGATGGTTCCGTTGAAGTGTATTGATAGCTTGTATACGCCTTGCTTGGTCCTTGACCTAATATCTGCTATCTCCAGATATACCATCTTTGATCGGCCCCCTGCGGTGAGGGATCGGACGGTCGCTATCTTGGGATAGTCTACCTTCATCTCCCCAAGTCTGGAAACCGGGAATCCCGAACTACCGACCAACTCATTCCCCTCCTATTGATTCGACGAGATTCTCCTCTAGATGCTGGTAGTGGCCCCCCTGGGATTCGAATCTTCCAGCGAAAATTCCGAAGTACTGATCGGCAACTAGTGAAAATGAGTTTCCTCTACCGGCCCACCTAACTTGAGTGGGCCATGAGTGGATTCTACCAGGGCCGGATAATGCGGCCATCAAAGCCAGACCCTGGAGGGCCCCGAAAATAGCTGTGGAGGTCACTATTGTTGAGAATGGGACCTCTCCATCCTCCTGGCAGGACATCCGGGTATTCCTTCTAACGGCGTTTTTCCCGTACCTGCACAGCATGCATGACTTCTCAGGGAGGAACACGTCAAGCATACCATTGAATCCCTGGGCTCCGGCATTGATCATCGGGATTGCAGACTTGGCGGACATCGCGCTAAGGATAGATCTAGCACGAAGGTTGTCGACGCAAGCTAGTGTCACGTCGATGGATGAGAAGATTTCCCTGACGTCCTCGCCCAATGACCCCGGAGCAGGAATATTTGTTGGTAAGGATTCTGGGAAAAGAGAATTGGGGCCCAGTGGGAAGTCAACCTCTTCTACTGCAATGGGCCCCTGGTCACAATGATCTTCGGGGTTCAGCCCTAGTGCCTCGAGGTGCATCATCCCTAGTGCATCGATGTAATGTGACACCTCTGCCAGGGGGAGAGTCTCGTGTATCCTTTCTGCCGCACATGTGGCCTTTGGCCTCCCTATGTCGGATTCCGAGTATAGCACTTGTCGATTGAGGTTGTGCCTCTCCACCTCCAAATCTGGATCTATGACGGTGAAATGCAGACCACTGCCGTCTGACCCTGACTCGGATAGCCCCCCGCAGAGGGCATGAATCGCCCAGCTACCGAGACCACCGGCTCCAGCTATCAAGGCGGATCCTGATACTTCTTCGTCCTGACGAGGGATCCTGAATTCTATCTCTGCCGGCTCTGTAGACTGGATTGGCCCCCTAGGCTCCAGCCTTAGTGAGTCGAGTATCGAATCGGCTAGATCAGAGCCGGCCTCGAGTCGTGCTCGAGCTACCCAGTGACCCGTGCCGTCCTCTCTGTTGATCATCTCTACAGAGCTTACTTCCTGGCCTCTCGAATCAACTAGTGAGAAGTCCTGCGGATTCATGCCGGGGGCCGATTTAGGGTTGAACCTCAGGCTGACCTCAACATATCTCTTCGGAATCTCGATGGGCAGCATTGCCCCCTTCATCCTGATGGCCTCCTGCCAGAACAGGGAGCTCGCTATCGTGCAAAGACCCCTCCTCTGGAGTGTTGATGGCTCTCCAGAGGATGATTCTGAGCTTGTGGTGATTCGCAGACCGTCCTCGAGAAGCATCACACGACGAAAGTCGGTTGACCTCTCCTCGGGAATCTCTGGCATCTTTGAGTCCCCTAAAACTGCCATGAAGTCCCATTCGTCACTAGGACCGAAGTAGCGTGCAGGGGATTTCGCTCCAAGCTGTTGGGCAATTAGTGCGATCTCTTCGGCTAGTTCCTCGTTTTCTCCTAACTCGTCGAAAATGGCTATCCTGAGTCCTCTCATCTTTGCCTGATCAACAAGACCTTCCTGGCGTATGGTTTCGCGCATCTATTTGCTTGCGTCCATTATGATGCTCATGCTGTTTCACCGGTGAACCGTAGTGTAGTGACCGATGGAGTCCCATCAGTTTGCTGCTCCCAGTGTGATTCCCACCATGCGTCCATCTCTTCCACTGATGCAGCGCACCATTCTAGGTCGCTTGCGATCAAATCAAGCATTCGCACTGCAGCGGCCCTGTAATTTGGGGTTCTTCGGTTCCAGAACTCCTGTGCGATGAAGTAGGCCATGGGGATGTGTCGGAGCAATATGGGGGAGGTGTGCCTCCTGACATACCCCCATCTTTCGGGTTCTTCCTCTTCGTCCCTGGGAGTCTCCATGAACTCAGAGTACCAATCGCTATGATGTGCGCTTTCTGCTTCCTCTTCCTCTTCATCTTGGTGGTAGTCATAGTCTTCATAGCGTGCTCGGCCGATGACCTTCTCCTCGTCCACCTGCTCGATTCTATGGGATTGGTGTCCCATCTCTACCCAATACCTCGGGAGAATCGTACGGCCTTCTCCCTTGGGCCCCATTCCAAGCTTTTCCCAAAGTTCGATCGGTGGGAGGGGGACGTCATTTGGGGAAACTGAATCTATGCCCATTGCCTCGGTTCCGCTTAGTTCGGCACATCTCCTGATGAAATCGACCATGGATCCATGATCCATCCACAGCCTGTGATTCATCGAAGAAATGTTAGTGCTGGCAGATCTGGCAATCGGGAGGTCCTCTCTGAGAATCCTGCCGATTAGTGATGGGTTCATTCTGGCCTTCTTACTGAAGTCATCGAAGAACCAGAAACCGTCCCCCCTCCCAACCAGAGCAATGAACACCTCGATACCTACCCTCTCGTGAGATGGAATTATCCTCGCCTTTCCATTTTCATCCCTCAGAGACCTTTCAGGCACCCCATTCTTCCAAAGGAGGTGGTCGACGAATCCCCATCTCCTGATTCGACCCTCCCACCAGGCTGCCCATCTGGGAACGCGATGACCCAGTTTGTTCAGCTCCAGAAGGGTTGACTTCGAATCCGGGTACAGATTCACCTCTTCCTCGTCACTTGCTAGTCTCAACCAGCCCTTTGCACTAGTATTCGCCATCATCTCCTCCATCTCTTGGGGGCTGCTATCTTCGCCCCACGTTCCAGAAGAAGAAGCCTTCTTTCGAATCTCCTCGAAGTCGGCCTGAGCATCCAACAACTCGTCCCTCAAACGATCGATCTTGGAGTGGTCCTTCTCCTCCTTGCCCTCCTCCTCGGAGATTTCCTCATCCAGCGCCCCGATTCTTGAGTGAGCACTCTGGAATCTTTCCCTGATTGACTTCCCAGACTTTTCATCTGTCTTGCTTTCCTTCTTCTTGGGAGAGGGGATGGTCCACCTCAAGTCGTCTTCCAGTCTCTCAGTATTTACCATTATTATCTTGCGAGATGCACGAATGGGGGGAGTCCCACCTCCCGTTTCCCCTGGCTCTGGAGAGTCGTTGGAGGTAATCAGACGATCTCTTTCTGGCAGGGTTTCAAGGACCATTCCGCAAAGCTCGCACGTCAACTCAGAGTCATTGACCAGATAAAGCTGCTCCGAGCCACATTCTGAGCAGTCTGTGATTGGTTCGTAATTCAATTGGAGCCCCCCGTCCCAGCCGCTAGGACGAAGGCGGCGACTCTGCCTTCCGGAGTGAGTATGAATTCATCCTTGCTCTCTCTGAATGCGCCTCTTTCGATTCCTATCACCCGCTTCTTGGACATCTCCTGCTTCTGGCTATCTGGGCTAATATCTCCCCATCTCATCTGGTGTCCTTCGGGAAGGTTGTCTCGATTCCACTCGTACATCCTGAGTGGGCTAGTCTTCTTTGCGGAAAGGATGATACCAGGATTCTTTGGATGCGATAGGGCCATTTCTGCCGTGAATACGTGCTTGTGGATGGATTCTGTCTGCAGTATCCTCCTGATTCGTCTGATTTGAGACTTGGTTGGAAGGTTGAGCCTATGCATTGACCCTTCTAGATATGAGGGGAATACCCCGTTATCTGTAGTGCTAGGATTCTTCATCAAACAGAAAGACTCCAGATCGGAATAGTCCGCATAGAGCAGGACAGCGGAACGAAGGGGGGCTAGGAACCTTGACACCTCCAAAGACCACTCTATGTCATCGTTCTCCTCCCTTGTCCGATGGATGAGTGACAGGAGTTCGTAGTGGGAGCTGAATGTGTCCTGATCCCCATTTACGAATGAAGAGGGCATGCTCACTAGGCTGCCGGGTTTCAGGAATTCCGTCAACTTCTGGTTGACGGACTCGGAAGATTGGGATAGTTCTTGGTCGGTGGATCCGTGCTTGTTAATCACTACCATGAATGCGTCGAATTTTAACGCAGAGAAATGCTCCTTTAGGTAATCAACTGTCTCTATTGCCCTCTTTGCCTCATCTGAGTCCCTTGCTGCGAGGATTAGTCCCTTGCGCCCGGATTTTACTTTTGTCGGCTCCCACTTCTGTGCTAGTGCCAGCATCGATCTTACCCTGCCTACTGGGGTTAGTTCGAAGAATGTCGCTTCGTCGCCGGGTTCGTCGTGTCTTGAAATCAGTTCTGGATACGGCCTGAAAGTATTCTCAATCCCCTGGTTGGCGGGGATTCCCTCTACGAGGCCCTGCAGTTGTTCGGAGGTGAATGGTTGTTCTCCTAATGTTAGCGATAGCCTGCCGGAAGCCGCAATAGTGGATAGTGCCGGTTCGTCCAGAGTCTCGGTTTCGATCTCCGACAGGTGGGTTGCCCCCTCCCGATCGCGTCGTGAGACCCAGACCCTCCCGCCGATAACTCTCTGGAGTGATGAAAGCAAAGATGAGTTCCAGCCACTTCCCGGGCCTATTACGAAGTTTGTACCGGGCTCATTATTGCCAATCCCTAGTCTTGAGATTATTGTGGAAAGGTGATCAGCCCATAGGTTCTCTGGATCTTCCTGTCCTGTGAATGAGCTCGGATCTATCCTCTCGATTGTATGTGTCTTAATGGGGGTTCCCAGTTCGTCTGCGAGTTCTCTGAGGCCGGATGGGGTTTCACTTATCGAGTCCTCGCGAAGTGCGATTATCCTGGTACTCTGGGTACTGGATATCATCTCCGAGTACAATTCTTCGGCCCTCTCTAGGGTGTCCGGGTAATTAGGCCCGCTACCAGGAACTATCAGTACTAGCGCAGCCATAATCTTTGACACCTGTCATATTTCATAATTCATTCCGTTCATGCCCATGCGGCAATTTGCGACGCCCGGTTCCCTTCGGATATTGCCAGACTGACGTCGTCTTCCTCTATCTGGAAACCATCCACGCCCCCGTCCGGATTATCTTCGATATGCCTCTTCACTGCCCCTTCCCTCACCCTGACTGCGATTCCGGAAATGTCCGCACCCGAAAGCCCAAGCGGAAGCGTGGAGCACATCTCCTCCAAGTCAATCTCCTCAGAGCGTTTTACCCCTCCAAGGTGAACCCTCATGATCTCTGGATATTGCTCCTTAGTTGGGAGGGATACCTCCACATGAGTTCCTAGCCTACCCTCTCTGAGGAAAGCAGGGTCAATCAGGTCCTTTCGATTGGTGGCAGCGATAGTCAGGATTCCGTCTTTGGAGTCTATCCCGTCCATCTCAGTCAGGATCTGGTTTACAATCGAGGATAGGCCGGAGAAGCCTGCTCCTATCTTTCCACGATCAACGCCCAGAGAGTCGAACTCATCGAAGAAGAGGATGCATGGGGACATCTTCCTTGCCTTGTCGAATAGGTTCCTTGCGGCCCTCTCTGACTCACCCTGCCACATTGAGAGCAGCTCTGGCCCCTTGACGCTAAGGAACTGGGCGCCGGCAATGCCAGCGCAAGCCCGCGCGAGTTGAGTCTTGCCCGTTCCAGGAGGCCCGTGCAACAGGATTCCTGAGCCTATCTTGAGTTCAGCAGCCTCATGTAGCTCTGGGAACTCTAGTGGTCGTAACATCTTCTCTGTTAGTGCGTTCTTCGCCTCTTCCTGGCCGATGATTGATTCGAAACCGGTCTTCTCGACCTCCCTCTCCATCTTTCTCTTGATTGAGGGGCGAACCAGGGCGAAGGCATCTGTCATGTCCTGGCGGGTAATTTCCATTTCACTCGCCTCGAGCTCCTGCATGTCGAGAAGCCTATCGAAACCGAAAGCCCTGTTGGCGGCTCTGTACACCCCCTCCCTGCACATGTGATCGATGTCCGCCCCTACGAAGCCCACTGTCAGATCTGCTAGCTCTTCGATGTCCACTTCCTCAGAGAGGGGCATGGCCCGGGTGTGTACCTCCAGGATCTCCAATCGTCCATCCCTATCCGGAACCTCGCACTCGATGACTCTCTCAAACCTTCCAGACCTCATTACTGCTGGATCAAGGGCTTCAAGACGATTAGTCGCACCTATGATCACTACCTGTCCTCTGTCATTCATCCCGTCCATTAGAACGAGGAGTTGTGCGACTAGCTTCCTTGCGCACTCGGAGCTTCTGTGTCTGTCTGGGGCTATCGCATCTATCTCGTCGATGAAAACTACTGCAGGTTCGTCATTCTTTGCCTGCATGAAGAGTTGGCGGAGGGTCTCTTGGGGAGACCCCTCGAGCCCTGCAAGGACTTCGGGTGCGGAGACGGAGTGGAATGTGGCCCTTGTCTCCCTGGCCAGAGCCCTGGCAAGGAGGCTCTTTCCGGTTCCTGGCTCGCCATGAAGGAGAACCCCCCTTATCGGTGGCTTACCGCCCCTGATGAATATCTCGGGATGGAGTAGTGGGACGACTGCGACCTCTTGGATCTTCTCGATTATCGAGTCCATCCCCCCTATGTCAGCGAATGAGACGTCCCCGGTTTCCAGCAATGGCTTCCTCGCTGGCCTCTGTGCTATCCTAACCTCTGTCTCAGCTTCTACCATGCCGCCATTTATCCTGGCGCCCAATGGCCTTAGCTTCTCGATCTGCAGTTCCAGGATGCCGCCGCCGGGAGAGGGGAACGTGATGTGATCGTCCTTTCCGAGGATGCGCCCGTAGAGGTTCCTCCCAACGAAGTCCTCCAAGTCATCGTCCATCTCCTCACCTACTGGCGCCAGAAGGACTGCCTTCAGAGGCCTAGGTTTCTCTAGAGGTGTGATTTCGACGCTGTCGCCTATCCTGCAGGAGCAGTTTAGCCTGGTGGTTGCATCAAGATAGATGGATCCCCGGGATGCCTCGGGGCTCGTACGGATGATTGCTCTGCCCAAGCGCCCGCCGCGGATGCTCGCCGCGGAACCGCTCTGGATGTTGAGTTCAGATAGGTCCTCTTGGCTCAGGACCGCGATTCCCTGGTGGGCTATCTCGTCTGGCATCTGGGATACTGCTAATCTCATCTGTTGTCCTCCATCCAGTGTATCCCTCATGGCGATTAATTCAGTTCACAGGTGAACTTCGCAGTCTCCTTCCACCCATGGCAGGGACCCAGTAACACGGTTGGAGACATTCCCGTCCACTATGTCCCTAGACTCCGGCATCATGACGTCCACTCCTCGATGTCGGGCCAATTCGCACAGGGCCATGGAGGCCATCATCGATCCGACGTATGACGATGTCGTAACAAGAGAGCTGACGGGTCGGGTTCCCTCCTCCTGGCAAGATATCTTCTCCATAGAAAGAGCCTCTTCGACCCCATAGGAGCATACCATGCATCTTTCACGGGAGAATGTCTCAACGAGCCCAGATGTGCCCTCGCATCCGCCATTGACCATTGTCACTCCGCGTTGGTGGCAAGCCCTGTTCAATGCGGTTCTGGAGAATTGGTTGTCTAGGCAAGACAGGGCGACTTGCATGGATTCTAGTGCACTGGAAATCCGCTCATCGGATCGAGCTTGGGCGGAATCCCTCCCCCCTGTGATCTCCTCGATTGATATCGAGTCTTCACTTCCCTCAATGGTGGTTCCGAAGCTGTGATGTGCCTCTAGCCTTGACTGGATAGAGACGACTGCCCGCTCTTCGAGGTCGAAGCACTCGAGTATTCTCTTTCGTGCTGAGGCCGCCTTTGGCTTGCCTATGTCGTCTGTCCGGTAGAGCACCTGCCTGTTCAGGTTGTGCACCTCCACCTCTTCGTCATCGTCGATGATGGTGATGGATGAGGTCTCTGGATCGCAGCCGCTCATCATAAGTGGGATGGCCCAAGACCCGAGTCCTCCTGCACCGAGTACCAAGGCATCCACATCTTCCAGCCGATCTGGGAGGCCTTGAGATTCGAAGGATATCGCTCCCTCGGGAGATAGTGCCGGAATTGGTCCTACGTCCATGGGCGATTGAAGGGGCTCAGCAGGTGAAACCTTCTCTGATTCCAACTGCCAGAGCAACGATCCGGGAGTCTCCGAAATTGGGACCCTGAAGCGGATCAGGGAGCCGAGTCCGTCAGATGTGTATGTCGCTGTGGCGTTCCCGAAGCGCGATTCGAATGACTGTGCTGCCTCTTCTGGCTTCATACCATCGACTCTGGCGGTCATGGTAATCCAACAGTCTGAGATCTTCTTAGACAGGAACACTCCCTCTTGCATGGCAAATCGGTGAACCAACACGGATGATCCGGAGACCAGATTTGGGGCATCTAGGAACGAGTCCCTGGTATCGAATGTCCCTATCTCATGCATATCCCCATTCCCGACCAAGGCTCTGCCATTCCCGTATAGGAGCCATATTCTTGGCTTCGCGGACGGGGTTTCGTCCGATATCCTGCCGGCCCAGATGTCGCAAATCTTGGAGTCTTCGATTCGTGTTGTAATCTCGTTGGGATGGGCACCTTCGGAGACGTAGCTTATGACGTCGGACCATGTTTGGATGGATTCGGGAAAAAAACCCCTCATCGAGCCGAAATTGACTATATCATCGGATTGTCGAGATACTCTGGGAGACGCGCCTAGAAGTTTCAGCTGAAGCACAGTAGCGAGGACCCCCTCGTCCGAACCATCCACTACTGGCTGGAGCGATGACACAGAATGCTGGTCAAGGATCCCCCGCTGCCTGTGGAAGACATGGTCAAAAGAATGGCTAGAGGTCAACCTCATCGACCTCCATTGCTACATCGTGAATTCTGTTGTTGAGCTTTCGGACCTTCTGTGGGTTGATCGTGATCTGATGCTCCTTCAAGGAGTGAGTCCTACCATTGCTTTCCCTCTTCAGGAAGCCGTTTGAGCATGCGTCCATCAGAGCGTATTCGAGGTCAATCGAGAAGAACTCCAGGTTTGGTGAGAATTCGGGGGTCGAGAGTAGGACATGGCCAATCTCCAATGGTTTTAGGGACCATCTTTTGCCGTTGCCGTCCAAGGCCAACTGGTTCTCCAGTGTGGATCTCCCCCAGATGCTGGGGAGCCACTTCCGGAGAATTACATTCGCGCTTGCCTTGTCCAGGGGCAGCTTCCTGTCGGCGGACACAAGAGTGACTGAGACCTCGCCATCCTCCTGGTCAACTCTGAACTCGATGGCCTGTGGAGTTTTGCAGATGGGAACTCGGGACTTGCTCGCATGCACGATGAGGACCCCGCGCATATCATACTGACTGGGATCCAATCGCATCTAGTTCATCCTCCTGGCTCTATCCTTGGGATTTGGGTTTGAGAGTAGATTCTGGAGGTGATTTAGGAAGACGCCTAGCCTAGCCTCCCTTTTCTTAGGCAGGCTATCGTATAGCTCGGACCATCCCGAGCCTGTGCATACGGCACAGATGTCCAACATCGGAGCTACTGTGAATCTGCTTGCCCTGTAGATGTTGCAGTGCCTGATATCTGAGCACTCCGGGGTCCTGACGAACGCTCGAGGAGTCTCTGCGGGGAAGTTCCTGAAATCGATTATCATCTCATATACGGTCTTGCTCCCCCCGGCACTCTCTTTGACGCCAATCATGTTGAGGAGGACCACTCCCGAGTTCCCATTGGGAAGCCTGTGTGATCTCACCGGCCGTATATTTGGGTACTGGAGCATGGCTTGCCGAAGGTCCCTGTTTTCCAATCCCGTCTTCCACCAAGCGCTGGCAGCTGCGGACACCCCAGCCTCGATCGCCTCGGGGCCCACGTAGAGCCGCTCGCCGATCATTTCCGCGGCCGGGAGCTCGTCCACGACCACGCCCAGGCCATCGAAGACCTGCCACTGCGAGCCGTCCCTGGGGGTCAGCCCGGCGACCTCGGCCGCCTGGCGGACCGTCTGACCGTCGCTGGGCACGACGTCGTTGAGCACCTGGTGGTCGTAGACCGACACGAACTGAATCTCCTTTCTCGGCTCATCGTCCAGCTGCATCGCGCCTCCTGCGACCTTCTGCGGGCCGACGTACAGGACCGCCTCGCCGTGGTCGTCAACGGGGTCGCGCGTGACCGCGCGGCCCTCTGCGGTGAACACGTCGAACGACTCGCCCTGGACTATCTCGGCCGCGATGGCAGCGTCCCTTACCGTGGATCCGGCCGGGACCTCGATCGCGACCTTGCGGGTCTGGTCGACCGCGTTCCTCAGGGTCAGCATGACCGTCTGGCCATCGGGGTCCGCCTGCCTAGCACGGTTCAAGATTCACACCTCAGTTGCGT
>Ga0207992_1001431_pt1 | contig 10679 bp, 10 predicted proteins | sample ETN02SmetaG_FD_185788 | JGI IMG/M metagenome (GOLD analysis project Ga0207992, IMG submission 185788) | Marine microbial and viral communities from oxygen minimum zone, Eastern Pacific Ocean - ETNP2014F10-02SV255 (SPAdes) (version 2) | ecosystem: Environmental > Aquatic > Marine > Oceanic ...
TAAGATCTATTTTTTGCTTCGGAAATCAACCAACTAAATAACTTTTTTTGATTAATATTATTTGGCATTAGCTCAGGATGCCATTGCACTGCTATAAAAGAGTTTGGAACTTTAGAGTCTTCAATTGCTTCTATTAATCCATCATCTGACCAAGCTATTGGTATTAAATCACTTCCTAGGTCTCTTATGCCTTGATGGTGAGTGCTTGCTACTTCAATTTTATCATCATTAATAATTTTACTTAGTATAGAGCTCTGATCAATATCAACAGAATGCTTTGACCAGTCTCCATTAAACTTTCCATGATTGATGGATCCTGCTAATTGTTTATTTAAATCTTCAAACAAAGTTCCTCCTCTTATGATATTAATATGTTGCATACCGACACAAATAGCTAAAATAGGTTTATTTAGCTTGTACATTTCTGAAAAAATATTCCTATCAAATATTTCACGTTCATTTGACATAACATCTGAGTCAAGTAATTCAGGAGATTTCCCATTGTATAATTTATTCGGTATGTCAGGCCCCCCGACAAGAAGCAAAGCATCTATAATATCTGCAAATTCAACTATTGAACTATTATCTTTGGGATAATTAAGAGTAAAAGCTATTCCACCAGCATTCCATATTGACTGATAATAATATTCTTTTGTTGCATTCCACATGGCTCCATTGTGCTCATAATAATACGGGTTTATACCTATAATTGGTTTCTTCAAAAAGGATTACTTATAAATTCTTTTAGGGGGTTTTTGCTATTTATATATTCATTCTGACGAAATAATCCTGGTACACCTTTATTTCGGAATAATTCTAAATAGGGTATCAATAAATCTTCTTCATTGCTAATAGATAATTGATGGCACCTGTTGGATAATCCTTCTAATGCTAATTCAGAAAAATAATTAATCCAATCATGCATGCTGGTATTCTGCGGTCCAATTTTTTCTAGGTTTATAATATCAGCATTCTTAATTGAAAGTTCTCTATCAATAGGTTTCCATGATAAAAATAATTCCATCAATTTATCTCTTATTACACCATCAGTCAATATACCCACCCAAAACGCTGTTGGTGCAAACTCATAGCCAGCAGGAGGTCGGTCAGCACAGCGGAGTTCTATAATTCCTTGCTTAAATCTAACATGTGTAAATATCTGATGAAGGGCAACATTAATAATTTGATCACTTAGTTCATTATTATCATATGATAAATTGAGCCACTTATTTATGGTCCCCATAAATGGTTTTACATTATCATTTTTATCCATAGAAAAGATGGATGGTGCATTTAAAACTATATCTGAAAATTTTTCAATGAGATTGTCGCTTGAAATAATACCATGATCAAATAAATAACCGCACCTGTTCTTATCGGTTTTAGACCAAATTATATGTCTATAATTTTTTTCACCCGCTGGATCTGATTTAATAAATGGGGCGTTAGCAAACAACAAAGAGGCAAATGGGCTTATACAATCAGATAGAAATGCCATTTGTTCACCATCTTCTTTAGAAAGGATATCCACATTTATTTGAATACTTGCTGTGTTTCTCATCATCCAATTTCCATGAGAACCTGATTTTTCAAATAAATTGTTCATTAATATATATTTAGGGCTATCTATTAATTCAACAGTAGATGGAGAATAAATAGGATCAACTGTATAATCAATTGCAAACAAATTATTATCAAACAACAAGCTTCTGAAACTTTCCAAATGTCTTTTATGCTCCTTTTGAATATCATGCAATGACAGATGTGGCGTTGATGACCATTCAATTTGACCGCCAGGTTCTATAGAATAATCATATGTTTCATTATTATTATCTTTATTTTTGATTAAATCATTTAATAAATCAGATGCGGAATAGTCTTTAGATGGATTCACAGAGATTCTATTGCAATTATCTGTATAGACAATATCTTCAATTTCTACACCGATTAATCTATTTTTATATGATGATGGATTTTTTAGTATTAATTCTATAATCTTGTTTTTCATTCAATAATAATATTCTTAATTAATTTAAAATTAAATAAAAAAAAACCCCCTTATCGGGGGTTTTATATGAAATGTCCTTTCTCAATTACTCAACCATCTCTCCACCGCCTATAAAATCTTCTAATTTAAAAGCACCATCTTTTTCCATCTGCTTTGCCGCTTGAACAATCCCTTTTCTTGCATTATCAACTTCTCTTTTTGAAACTGCTCCTTCTACAGGCTCATACATAGCTTGTTTTTTCTGAGGAAGATTGCTTTTAACTCTTGTTACAACTTCTTCATCCATCCCCTTCATTGACATTGCAATAAGGTCAAGTTCTACTGAATTCATAAGATCTCGTATAATATTATCAGGGAAAAATTCAAAAATATCATCCCATTTAAGGTGGTATTTTTTTATTTCTTCTGCCAAAGCTGGGGCCTCTCTTGATATTGCTTCTAAATATTTTGATTCATCCTCAGGGTCCATATCTCCCAGAATATCAGCAACATCTTTACCTCCTCCTCTTGAAAAATCAACAGTTTTGGGTAAAAAGTGTGATTTTTCCTGTAATTCTGATGCTATACTAACTACTGCCTCCAGGGGCACTTCATCCAACGTCCCCATTTCAATCAACACTCTACCTTTTTCTTCTGGACCAAGTCGATCTAAAACTTTTGCTCGTTTCTCTGTATCTACCTGGGCCATAACAATCGCTTTTACTCTTGTATCCTCCGGCAAAACCATTGATATTAATTGCTCATCAGTTAACTCCTGTAAAAAAGCGAACGGCTTCTTTGGTTCATCCTCTGCGCCCTCTTCAGATTGAAACTTTTCGCTTACAAAGCTATAATAGAATTGTTCAATTACCTGCTTTTTTACTTTAAACGATACGCTATCCATATCGCGGGCAACGGATCGGATTTTTCTTATATCAGTTTTTGTTAATTCTTTTAACAAAGTTATTGATAAACCCTCACCAAGAATATTAAACAATATCGCTACTTTTTGTAGACCAGATAATCTTTTTATATCAGTGATCATATACTGACCTCTTTATTTCTTCTTTTTCTTCTTTTTATCAGAATCTTCTTCTGGTTCCTCAGGAGGAGGTTCCGGTTCCGGAACAACATCATCCTCTAACCATTCTTTAACAATACGGGTAGCAGTTTTTGGCTGCCCAACGCTCATTGAAACTACAGACTGTCTCATTTCACCAATTTCACCCCTGATAACATCAGGGTCATCTTGTGCCTCATTATTTGCTACTGGCGCACTTTTACGCTTTTTTTTTCTACGTAATGGTGGTGGTGGATATGGCCATGGCATTGGCATTTGAGGCTGTTGTGGACCTTGTTTTTTCTTTAATAACAAAATAACAACTAATACCAGCAACACAACAACAAGTGCCCCTAAAATAGAAACCAATATTATCAATGCAGATGAACTTTCAACATCTTCTATTTCTTGCCCAAGTCCCATTTGCATAGAATCAAGCGTTGCGATTCTATTTGTTAATTGGGAATCAACACGAGCATCATTGGCATATGACAATTCATTCTTTAGTGAAGTTATTTCTTCTTTCAGCGCTCGCAATTGTAACGAGTCCCTTAATAAAGCTGTTTTTCTTTCAAACTCAAATTTATCTGCCGCACCTCTTCTCTCTAAATTATTCAATTGTTCTTTTAAATCTAATAATGGACCGCTGATTTCCTTCTCAATGGATTTCGTTAAGGCATCATCTCCTTCACCGGATTGGAGCATTTCTAGTTTATCTGCAATATTTTTTAGTAGAACTTGTTCAGCGCTTTTTTCATCTCTTCTTTCTTTAAAAGATGCTGTCATAATACTAAGGACATCGCCTCTAGTGCGATCGAACCTAGAAGCCACCATCACGACTTGGCGAATATTTTCAATTAATTCTGGGGCGGCACCTTCTTGAAGAATAATACTAATTTGTAAGCGCTTTACTGCAGCTATAGCCGGCACTCTTTTTGTTAAGGTTTTAGATTGAACTCTCTCGGTAGTATTTCCAGGCTCTTGTATTGGCACAACCATTCCTGGGCCCCGCTGCCCTTCATTAGAATTCTCTTGAGCAACCTGCGGTTCTGCTTCTACTTCAAAATCAAATCCTGGTATAGGTAATCCCATGCTAGAAAATTCAGATTCTGGATCAGAGCCACCTTTCGGAGCTGCTTCTCCTATTATAGTCGTCAGCTCTTCTAAGGCTGATGCTTCATCATAAATCGGTCTATCGCTGGGGATGATTGTAATTTGCTCTTCTTTTTCACCAGTAACCTCAATATTAACATCAACATCAATTACATATTTTTGATCATCAATAATCTTAGATAATGCACTAGCTATTCTAGATCGTAGATCGCTTTCTACCATCAGCTTTTGCGTTAAATAGGATGAGCTTTGTTGACCTAATAATAAGCTTAGGCCTAAAACAAAAAACCAAATGAAAGGATATATTTTATGTCCTCTCTTCATATTGTTCTCCTTTTATAATTCTTAATATACTCATAATAATCAACCATCATTTTCCACATAGCTTGTTGTGTGATGTGAAGGTTTTAAAAATGTGATTTCTATTCTTCTATTCCTACCTTTTTTTTCCGGTGTATCATTCAATTTCAAAACAGTATTTCTATCTACTTTCTGTGTTAGATTTTGCGCTTGACCCCTTGGAATCCAATCAGCATATCCTGCAGCAACCAACCGGGTCGGGTTTACTCCCTGATCAATAACATTTCTTACCACTGCCGATCCACGCGCCGTAGATAACTCCCAATTTGATGGAAATCGTTTTTGATATGCTTTGGGCAATGCGTCGCTATCTGTGTGCCCTGCAATTTCAATTTGAAAAATTGAGTTCTTAATCTCAGGTACTATTTTTTCTGATAATAACTTCTTTAGACCCGGACTTATTCCAGCGCTTCCAGATCCGAAACTAAAATCACCGCTAATCTCTAATGTAACGCCTTTAGAACTAGTGGTGACTTCTACTGGTGGGTCTCCCTTGCTATCCTTCATTTCAGCTTCAATTTTTTCTACCATTTCATCTAACGATGCTTTTACTTCTGATAACTTTGTAGCTTTTTTTTCAAACTTTCCCTCTAATTCTGCAGCTCCTTCTTTTTTAATTTTACTACCCAAAGATTTGCCTGTAGAATTTGCCATTTCCATTATTTTTACTGGATCCATTGTAGATAATGCAGCCAAAAGAACAAAAAAAGCAAAAAGAAGCGTCATCATATCTGCAAATGTACCAAACCACCCCGGCAAGCCCTCATCAACAAGGCTCATTCCTTTTACGATACCAGCTTTAAAGGCTTTTTTTTCTCCTGGTGATTTAGCCATTAATTGTTATTCACCTTCTTTTTTCCATTCTGCGGGCGGTATGAATGAATTGAGTTTTTCCCTAACAATTAGGGGATGTTTTTTCTGATGTATCAACCGAGAAGCCTCCACCAACAAAGACTGAAGTGTTGTATTCGCTGAAATTCTAACATTTATTTTATCCGCCATAGGTAAGAAAAATAGGTTAGCAAAAACAGCACCATAAAATGTAGTTATTAATGCTGCTGACATCCCAGGGCCCAAAGAATCCGCACCACCTTCACCGCCAAAGCCTGATAACATAATAACTAAACCAATTAATGTTCCAACCATTCCCCACGCAGGAGACATAACACCCATTGATTTAAACAGGTCGGCTTGTGTTTTCTCCCTTATTTCTCTATACTCTATTCTGGTTTCTAATATTTCTGTCAATTCTTCTAATGAATATCCATCAACTACCATTTGCACTCCATCACGGAAAAAAAAATTTTTAATTGCATCAACGTGCTTTTCCAAATCTGCTGCGCCTTTTCTACCAACGTCTGCAGCTTCAACAGCCTCATCAACAAGTTCTCCTAGTTTTATCTCGCCTCCCTTTAATACTGCGCCCATTGCAGCACCTAATTTTAATACATCCGAAAGAGGGAAGGCTACAGATATAGATGCAAGCATCCCTCCAAATACAATTGCAAAACTTGGACCAGAAATAAAGCCGCCTGTACTAGCACCAGCTTCAGCTGCAGCTAAAAATATACTACCAGCAATAGCTCCAAGCCCTAAAATAATACCTACTAAGGTTGCAATATCCATAGAAATCTACTCCCTAACAAAACTTGTTGTTTTTAATCTATTTTCATGTAATGCTTTTAAAATATTACGCACATCATCATACTCAGGGTCCATTCTTAAGGCAAGGTTCCAATTAATGGTTGCTCTTTGCACATCTCCAAGCTTATAGTATATAGAACCTCTTCTGGCGTACGCAAGAGCAAGATTTGGGTTTAAATCTAGTGCTGTTTCAACTTCCTGCAGTGATGCTCTATAATCTCCTCCATAAAAATATCTAAGAGATCTAGAAAGATGCCTCATAGCTTCATTCATGTTTTTTTCACCAACATTACTTGATAGTTTTAATGAAGCTAGAGAATCTTCAAGAAAATTTGAACGCTGCTCCATTGCAGACAACCTTACCATTAAATTTCTCATTTCATTATTTACCATAACTACGGAATCGCGAAGAGAACTAACTACAAAACTTGCCATTGCTAAAGTGGAATCAAACTGATCTGAAAATTCATCATCAAAAACTGGCATATCTCCATCTGATAATAGTGGAGCGGGTCCTGATATATCTCCAAGCACACGCCTAGCTCTTCTTGGAACAGCCATATCAAATCCAATGGTTAAAGCTGGATGGCCTGGCCAATAACGAAGCTTCCAACTTGGCAGTTTATCTATGTGGGTGAACCCAATGTTTAGGCGATAATCCGAGGTAAGGGGGATGCGGAGTCCCACATTGATTCCTATACCATCAAATTCACCCACAAAATCCAAACCGCCCCATTTGTTAAAGAAAGGGGTGTTTAAATGAAAACCTGCAAATACTCCAGCGGGAGTACCTGTGGAATCAGTAGCTGGAAGAGAATCTTGTGCGCCAAATCCTCCAGTACCAAAACCTAGAAAAGTCTGTAAATTATATGATCCCAAACTTTTTGCGCTACTAACAACAGCAAAAAATGACAACTGTTTCGGCGATAAGCTTAAGCCGCTTTCACTTTCCGAATTTTTAAATACTATATCTTGTAATCCAATAGATACACTTATATCATTATAAGTATAAACCCTTTGTTGTAAATGAAAACCAAACTCAACGGGAGGGGTATATGTAGATACATCTAGATTGGCTAGATTAGTTGTATCTGCAGTCTGTACAGAAGAAAAGCCAACTGAAAAGTTTTTTCCAACTTCCATATCGAAGAAAATCCCAGCTGTGCTATTAAATGGGCTAAGATTATGGAATTCTGTTCCAAACCCAGTTCTAAATAAATAGGGGGATCTACCAACTGTACTAAATGGTATTTTCATCATAACACCTGGTCGAGTATATGCCACTCTAGTTGCTGCAAAGGATGCATCAAATAGATTAAATAGTAAGATACTAAATAAAAATATTGCTCTTATCATTGATATATTTCCGCACGCTTAATTTCCATCCGGGCAAGCTTAACATATTCACTTTTTGGATAGTTATTTACCAATTTATTAAAAACAACTAAAGACTGATCTTTTTCTCCTCTTTTTCGATGCAACAATCCTTTTTTAATTAAGGCATCATCAATATGTTCTGAATTGTTCTTTTCGATAACCATATCAAGATAGATCATTGCGTTATCAACATCACCAAGTTTCTGATAAGAGTCGGCCATCTATTTACCAGTTCATTAAAAATAACTAAAGACTGATCTATTTCTCCTCTTTTTCGATGCAACAATCCTTTTTTAATTAAAGCATCATCAATATGTTCTGAATTGTTCTTTTCGATAACCATATCAAGATAGATTATTGCGTTATCAATATCACCAAGTTGCTGATAAGAATCGGCCATCCAATAGGTAACATTGTCCGATACATTTTTATCTGCATTTATTAAATGTAAATTTGCGAAATACTGTATTGCTAACTGAAAATTATCCTGTTGGTAAGCAAAGACACCGGCCATGTAGTCTTTACTATTAAATTCTTCAATTAATTTTTCAGGTTGCTTCTTATTGTTTGATTTTAAAATCACAAGAGGCTCTGCTTGATCCTTTATTGGCGATATCAAAGAAACTTCTCGTTCAACTTCAAGTTTACTAGCTACTTCATTTACCATACTTGGTCTTTTATTAATATCGGTAATCATATTTTTTAACAATTCATTTTCTTGCTGTAAATCAAATAGTTTTTCCTGGAATGAACTTTCTAATTTTGCAATTCGATTATTTATCCGTTCAAGGCTAGCTAACATTTCTGAAGATGCGGCCATATAAATTGCTCCACTCTTTGCCTTCTTTACTTGAAAATTAATTTCTTCGCTTGGGGATTCAACTACTCTATTATATTTTTCTTCACCCGTAGAAGGTTCAATAACTATCCCCAAATCAAGAAAAAATACCTCTGAAATTGTAGCGTTTGATTGCGCTGAAACAGAATTAAATAAAAATAAAATAATTAGTGTTCGAAAGAAAATCATTGTTATTCGTATTCCTCCCAATCTATAACATATGAGTATCCTATAAATGAACCAAATGCATGTGGAACATATAATTCAAAAGCACCTACAGAACCTGGGAGAAGAGTTGCATCTGTTGTAATTCCGGAATCAAATGTATGGTAAGTACCCCTTGCAAAAGTAGTAAGTGTTTTTGTTTCTCCGCTCCAATTTTTACGAAAAACAAAATCCATTTTTACAAAATCTGCGCGACGTCCTCCAATATTTTTCACTTCTCCAGTGAATATTGTGTTTCCTTGATTATCTTTTTTTTCTGTTATATTTCCAACTAAAACACAGTTAGCTGCATACTTTCTACCTGCGCTTCTATTCAACGGATCAGCAGAAGTGTATTTTGGTTCAGATAAGCGCGGCATTGGAGGGGGGGAATAGCTATCGCGGACTTGTTCAGGGACATACTCTTGGGTGTCTTCTGTTATAACATTATCTATCACGCGTACAACATTATCACGCTTAATAATAAGATACCCTACTAGAGTTTCCACTTTAAGCTCTGACTCATCTTGATAAACAATTTTGCCAAAAACCGTGCTCCCGTTTTTCATGATAATCTCTTTTGAATAAATGGCTAATGGGTTTACCCACATTTTGCTTAATGACTTTAAATTTTCTAGCTCTGAACTAAGATGCTTCACTTCTGCAGAAAGTTTTTTTATTTCAAAACTAAGTTCATTCATGATGTAGGTTGAACCAGCATCTGCAGGCTCTTCTTCTGCAGCAGATTCAGGCACCAAAGGACCATCGTTAATTGGGGGTGCTACTGCGGCTACACTAGGTTTTTTCTTTGGCGCATCAGCTGGCGCTTCTTCTTTTACTACATTGGCTGGGGCAGTTTGCTTTAATTCAACCTGTAGATCTTTAATGTCGTCTTCACTAACTGTAACAGAGACATTCGCTTTTCCAAGCTCCCCTCCATCTACGCGAACAAAGTATTCGCCAGATAAAACTTTTTTGAATTTGAATTTTCCACTCCCCTTTGCTTTAGTGCTCTGCACTTCAAGTTCACTATTGTCTAATAATACAACAGTTACTTTTCCGGCTTTGTCTCCATTGCTATCAAATACTTGCCCGGAAATATCATAATCTTTAGCCTCAATAAAGCCAAAGATTAAGAGATAAGATACAGCTAGAAGAATGCTATTTTTTGGTCTGTGGATTGTCATGCCAATATTCCTCGGTTTTAATTAATAAAAGCAATCATAACATAGTTATGTCTTAATCATGCTTTTTTCTTCCCAATAATTGATTCCCACCGAAGGTAAATATATTACAGTAAACCCATGCTATCAATAGAAGATGTTAATTATTTCCAGAAATTATTAAAGGTCTTTTTCTTCTTATAAGCTGCCTCTTTTGAACCTTGTGCGTCCAAACGAAATTTTTCAGGCAGTATTTTATTTAATGAATCTTCATAGGCTTCGATAATTAAATCATAATCTTTGTTATCTTTTTTCTCATAAGATTTAGCTATCCAATAACTTGCAACACCATCTTCTTGATTAACCATTGATGCTTTTGAAAAAATCTCTATTGCGTCCCATAGAGCTGTTTTACTTCCTTTTTTGTATAATGACAGCCCCTCAAGAACTAGTAGCTCATAGCGAGCAGTTTTATTTTTTGGATCGATAGCCAAAACTTTTTTATACTCTTTTATAGCAGTTGTTCTATCTCCAGAACTTTCTGATTTTCTTGCAATATTGATGTGAGCTGTTGATAGGATGGATACAAACTCAGGGCGCCTTTCTTTACTTAGCGCAAGCAAGGAGTCCTGTTTTGATACAACTTTTTCTGGTTCTGTAAAAGATAGTTTTTTCAAGCTTGGCTTAGATGGGGCGCAACTATCTAGTAGTATAAGGAAAGATAATGCGCTGAGAAAAAAAACAGATATTTTTGAAAAACTGAAATTATCCTTCATAAAAGAACAGGTTTTTGTTATCATAATATGTTTCATATAAATCATCCATGGAATCTATAACATAGTATCTATCTTGAATATTGCTAAAATCATATCTGGTCATAATTATTTCTTCCATATCAAAAGGTATAAACTTTGACCTTTTGGACTCTCCTTT
>Ga0207992_1001436_pt1 | contig 10662 bp, 10 predicted proteins | sample ETN02SmetaG_FD_185788 | JGI IMG/M metagenome (GOLD analysis project Ga0207992, IMG submission 185788) | Marine microbial and viral communities from oxygen minimum zone, Eastern Pacific Ocean - ETNP2014F10-02SV255 (SPAdes) (version 2) | ecosystem: Environmental > Aquatic > Marine > Oceanic ...
CCTCTATATCTAATTCCGATAAATTTCTCACCAACATCCCGAGAGTTGTTCCCGAAACGGCAGCTGAATCAACATGAACACCGGGACTTTCTATTTCCTGACGCTCCTCTTCTCTCAAAGATGATATATCGTCTTGAGAGGAAATCAAGGCAAGTCCATCCCACTCCCTCGGCCTCATCTTAGAAGGCACCCTGATGCAAGGAAGATATGGCCAAAGAACGATCTTCCCGCCCAATGGATCTTTGAAGATGAATGGTTCCCATCTCAATTCTGGGACATCCGTAAGTGAACCGTTGAATTCACCGGACAGCATGATGGTGACCAGGGGATAGGCGATGAGAACGGCAACAACCAGAACGGCCAGAAACAGCAGGGTCAGACCTATTACTCCAACCGTCTCCATGTTTCTCCGAAGAGGTCGCTCGATTGAAGTAAGCGGTAAAACCCCATTTACTGCGTTCTGAAACTGAAGTATTCAAGGAGTGTGGCTCGCTGAGAGAGATTGATGAAGATTGACGGGCCATACTCAGAAGAACCTGTGGTAGTACTGGACGAGGTCTTTCCCGGCCACACAAATGCTCTGAATACCCTGTTCGGTGGCAGGCTAATGGCCATCATGGATACCGCTGCTGGAATGGTTGCCTCGAAGTTCGCACACAGAGTCTTCGTTACAGTCTCCGTAGATGCTCTGAAGTTCAGGAGACCTGCTTTCCAAGGAGACATAATTCGGACGACATCTAGGATAGTTTGGACGTCGCCGAGAACTGTAGGTGTCCATGTTACTTCCTGTAGGCTTTCTCGTTCGGAATGGGTTGGGGAAGAAATCTGTTCTGGTTTCTTCTTCATGGTTGCGATCGACGAGACTATGAAGCCTGTTCAGATTCCACAATTCGAACCAAAAACAGATGATGAGAAGGAAATGTGGAATATGGCAAACGAAGCAAGGAACGCCATGCGTTGAGTGAAAACGGCAAAAAAGGAAACGTGCCTAAGTATTGGGATTTCAATAGGCAAGTCCCCATGAACTTATACCTTGGATAATCCGCTCGGCGTATCGGATGGGATTAGCCGGGCCTAATGGCCCGACTAAGAAGAGGCGTGCCGAGTTGATCGGTGGCCTCTACTTAGTCGGAGCGAGGGGGAAGTTTTGTGCCGTGATTACGGAGCGTCAGCTCACCATAGAAAGATTCGATGGAAAAGGAGTTAGGCTCGACTTAGCCGCAATTGAAAGAATGAGGCACCTCAAGATTCCGATGCTCCCCTCAGGAACAGTCCTTCTGGGGATAATTTCGATCTATCTGGGAGTAACAACCATTTTCTCACCGATGAATTGGTTAGCGATTGGATTGGGTGCATCAATAATAATCTCGAACATTGTGTCTCGTTATTCCATACTGGCCATTGAAACAGGCCCTGGTGACAGGCACTTAGTCTCAGGAAGTGAGTCGAATCTACTGAAACTATGTCTAATTGTTGACAGAGTCAGACATGGTAGCGATATGCAAGAGGCCGTATTGGGCCTAGAAAATCTAGATTCAGATATTCCGACTTTCCCCTCACTAAGAGATGTCACTGGGCAGTTTGAGAAATCACCAGTTGCTGCATTGCCAATGGCCGCCAAGACAAATGGAATAGATTCTGAGGATGGTCACAATTCTATTCTCGGATTTGGGGCCAATTCTGATTCGGAAATATTTGGAAGACAAATTCTGCCAGATATACCAGAATCCCCATTTAGTGATACTTCGGAAGTGATCTCTACTGATTCCAATCCACTCAAACAGAATGCCTACGAGAGAGCTTGGGGGGTGCAAAAGGCACCAAACTGGTACAAGGAGAGGGAGTCCGATTCGATAAGAGGGAGTAGGATTGATTCTGCTTTCTCTGATGCTGCAGAAAATCTCGATATGTTTTCCCCGGGAGGGGTTTTCGACACCGGGGCGCCCTCAGAATTTTCTAATTCCAATGACATGGGTCTTTTCGATTTTGATTCAGAGGCCCTTGTTTCAGAACCACCCGAGATGCCCCATTCCAGTTCTCAGATGATAAAGCGAGCCCATCATGAATTTGGTGCCCCTTCTGAACCGTTCCCGAGAACGTTGCTTCCACCTCCAACTGAGGAAGCGGTGAGGGAGGAGTGCAAAGCAGGAGTAGTGAGGGAAGCAAAGGCCAGACAAGAGTTGCGGACGCAGAGCTTGAATGGTCCAAGGTCAATGCGAGCTGCTAATTTGGATGACTACCCGGCTTTGAAGGGGCTAGCCTCCACTATGTCGAGTAGCAGCCAGGCTGGAGTGAAGTCGAGAGGTGCAATATCGGGTGGTTGGCTATCTCGACTCCTGAGGCCCGGGGGCAATATTAGAAGTACAGAGGCGAAAGACGCAGAGCCGATCAATGACATTGAAACTGAGAGGTTCCAAACTACCCAACATATGAGATTGAGGAGCGATCAAGATCACCAAGCCGATATCGCATCTCGTGTTCATGCAATGCGAAAGGCCAACCACTCTTCAACTGCTAGGGATAAGCTCGATTTAATTGTGAAGAAGGTATCTGGAGAAGTAGAAGATGCGGCACTTCTGCCAGATGAATCAAACGACTCATTGAGATTCGGTCAACTAAAACCGACCTCTTCTAGGGAAGACCCGAACCCCCTTCCCGGACTAAGACGACTAGGATAATCACAGGCCGACTATTCTCCGGAAGCTGTCCATCCTCGCATGATATAGCCCCCTTTCGAGTCCTTGGAGTTTGTTAGTGCCCAGTCCTTGAATTGTAAACGAAGAAGTTACCGTTGCATGGACCATTGCGTCCCTCATTGATTCAATATCATTCAATACTCCCTTCCTCTGAGACATGTTGGCCAATAGTGCTCCTGCGAAGGAGTCTCCGCATCCCGTTGGATCGACCACTTCCGAGATTGGATAAGAGGGTAGGGAAATAATCCCACATGGAAGATGGGCAAACACTCCAGAAGATCCTCTCTTGATAACCAGGCCACTAGGTCCACGACCTGCTGATTCACCCCCATGGAGGCAGGAACCGGACAATATTGGACCTATGGCTTTCATGAAGAAATCCTCACCGGATATTGCACAGACCTCTTCTTCATTGAGTATTGCCAAGTCTGCCTTTCTAAGTGCAGTTGAGAGAGACTCAAACTCAGTCTCAATCCACAACATGAAGGTGTCAATAGCTGTAATCTCCGAGCTAGGGCACTGATCGAGAACGAGGACCTGTGATGCCGGATGGGTATTGGCGCAGAAGAGAACATTAGGGGATCTCCATGAATCGGGGATTTGGGGGGAGAAGTCCCCCAGAACGTTGACCTCAGTTGAAATTGTCTCCACGTTCTCCATCGTTCCCGAATATCTTCCTGACCAACGAAACGTCTTTCCAGGTAGTTCCTCCACTCCAGAGAGGTCTATCCCCAGATCTTCTAACTTGGATTGATGAGAATCTGAGAAATCATTGCCGATGGGCGCCACCAGGCCGACTCTTCTGACTCCCTCTGGAGTCTCTGGGAGGTGGAATGAGGATGAGACGCCAGCGTGTACTGCAGAGCCGCCGAGGATATCCGAACCTGTGGCAATTGGAGTTTCGATGTCATCATAACCAATACTACCTACAATCACCAATTCCAACTAATCACCAACCAGCAAATCTGCATGAGAATCGAGATAGTCGGTGTTAATCTTCCTTTCCATGAAATCTGGTTCCTGCAAAATGGCCCTGTGTAGCGGAATCAATGTGTCCACACCCAGAAGTATGGTTTCTTCTAGGGCAGAGTCTAGTCTTGCTATTGCCTGGTTTCTGGTCGGGGCCCAGGAGATTACTTTGGCAAGTAGAGAGTCGAACGATTCGGGCATTACATAACCCGAGAATCCATGAGAGTCGACTCTGATCCCTGGTCCCCCTGGCCAGTGGCATTCCCACAATTTTCCTGGAGAAGGCTCGAGAGTTACTGGATTCTCTGCATTTATCCGAGCCTGGATTGCGTGACCATTCCAGATAACTTCTTCCTGCTTTATTGGCAATTCAATCCCAGAAGAAACGATTATCCCCAGAGAAACAAGATCGATACCTGTTAACATCTCAGTTACTGTATGTTCAACTTGAATCCTAGGGTTCACCTCCATGAAGTAGAACTCCCCCTCAGAGTTTCTCAGGAACTCAAATGTCGCAAGGCCTCTGTAACCGATTGCTTCGGCCCCTGCCACGACCTTGGCACCGATGCCCTCTCTCTCTTTCTCGCTCAACCATGGCCCTTCTTCCAAAATCTTCTGATGCCTCCTCTGAATGGAACAGAATCTTTCACCGAGATGGATGGCTTTCGAACCGTCCCCTACTACCTGGAATTCGATATGCTCTGCTGTGCTGACGTATTCCTCAATGAAGACTCTGCTGTCTCCAAAGGCTGACTCGGCGCGTCCTTGGCATAGCCTCAGAGCAGATTCGAAATCTGATTCTTCATTGACCACCTGCATGCCTATTCCCCCTCCTCCAGAGGCTGCCTTGATCATGAGTGGGAAGCCTATCTCTGAGGCAAGTGCTAGTGCCTCCTTGGAATCAGAAATTGGTTCATTGGTGCCCTTTGCAACTGGTATTCCAGCCTTTGACATGGCTTCCCTGGCTGCTATCTTGTCCCCCAGAAGCCTAAGAGAGTCCGGCGAAGGGCCGATGAAGGTTATTCCTTCTTCAGCGAGACGCTCTGCAAAGGTCGCGTTCTCAGAAAGAAAACCATATCCCGGATGAACCGCGTCTGCACCGACCTCTTTCGCGGCAGAGATAATGGCCTCAATATCAAGATACGACGCTAGTGGATCTTCCCGGGGGATAAAGAATCCCTCATCAGCAAGCCTAACTGGGAGGGACATCCTATCCTCGCGGCCATGAATGACGACTGATTCGATTCCCAGCTCCCTCAATGACCTAACTATTCGAAGAGCAATTTCACCTCGGTTCGAGACTAGTACTCGACGGAACACATTACTATGCTAGGTGCACCTTCGTTTGAGTGAATCGGCTTCTCAGTATACGTCTCGCAGATATCTCTTCTCAGATTTCATCAGACCGCTCTCAACGAAATCCTTGGCCTCTTCAGGAGACATCCCCCCATATTCTGAACAGATATTAATTAGAGTGGAGTGGACATCTTTGGCCATGTACTGCTTATCGCCACAAACGTAGAAATATGCCCCACCCTCAATCCAATTCCATATTTCTTCGCCATTCTTCTTCATCAAATGCTGAACGTAAACCTTCTCAGATCCTTGGCGTGACCAAGCCAAGTCGTGTTTCGAAATTATTCCTCTTTCTTTCCAGGCATCCATCTCATCTCGGTAGAGGTATTCGCCTTCCTCTGTCCAGTCTCCGAAGAAGAGCCAGTTCCTACCCGAATCCTTGTTTATCTCTCTCTGCTGAAGGAAAGCTCTGAAGGGAGCAATTCCAGTTCCCGGGCCAACCATAATCGCATCCTTGCTACCATCCTCTGGGAGTACAAATGACCGTGTTGGAGACAGGTAAACTCCAATCTGTGTTTTGTCGGTCTCGCATCTATCGGCCATGAATCCAGTGCAAAGGCCAGTCCTATCCCTTTCATGGTAGCTATACCTGACGATTGCCACAGTCAGATGGACTGTTCCCTTCTCAAAATCAGGGCTACTGGCAATCGAATACAGTCGAGGTTTCAGCCTATCCATCCCTTCCAATAGTTGCTGCGGAGTAAATCCAAAACCAATGAAATCGCCCAATGCGTCGACATAATCCCTAGACCAAATGTAATCTTCCATTGCATCATCATTTGAGAATAGTTCCTGCAATAGTATCGCAGAATTATCACCGACTACTCCCATTTCCACATATCCCTCTGGCACGTCTTGTTCACTACTGGCTTCCCAGTCAACAATCATCGTCCCATTGAGGGAGGAGGAACGCTTCCTAGAGACGATTCTCATCTCCAATTTGGCAGGAGGATCGCCTTTTCTTTCTGCGATGTTCTTTAGCCACTTCTTTGAAACTCGGTGAGTCTCATATCTATCTGTCAATGCTTCCCTCAGTAGACATTGTCCCAGGTTTGTTTCTACCTCTTCCTCTCCTGTGAATCCACAAATCTGCAACATCTGCTCAACTATCTCGGGAGGGCATCTTGGAACTACTCCTAATGCATCTCCTGCTTTGTACTCCAATCCAGACTCTCCCAGATTGAACACGATATGCCGGGTTTCCTTCTTCGAGGACTCGCCATTTAACACATAATTCTGTGTAATATTTGTGAAATAAGGGTTCTTAGCGGACCACACAGATTTAGTCGACTTGCCTGTCATCCATATCCCCGATATTTCGGACTTAACTAGGATATATGAACAAATGCGTAGAGGAATGACTCCGCCGCGACAAACGATGGGGTCAAGTCAGAAGACGCCTGTCGGAACATATGGCGCGCATAGACTTCCTCGGCACCGGGAATGCTTTCTCCCCCCAAGGAAGAATGCATGCTTTGGCGCTCATTGATAATCGAATCCTAATTGATACCCCCCCTGCCGTTGTCACTCAACTAAGAAGAGCAGGGGTTTCCCCTGGACAATTGCAGCATATTCTTTTCACACATTGGCACGGCGATCATTCCTTCGGGTTCCCGTTCTTACTCCTAGATAGGAAGTTTATCTCGGATCCCAAGGGAGAGGAGGATTTGGAAGTTCATCTTCGTCCGAGGGGGAGGAAGTATCTGTCGACACTATGTGAGATGGGGTTCCCGGGAAGCCTTGATGATTCTCTTCAAGGCAGAGTAGATTGGAATGAAGAGGAGTCAGCAATTATTGGGGACACAGGATGGAAGTATGACAGATTTCCAGTACATCACACTCCCGAAACAGACCCTCATGGATATGAATTGGAACATGAAAGTGGTTTTCGCCTTCTCCACTGTGGTGATTCTGGGCCGTGTCCGGAGATTGAAAGTCGGGCTGATAAGGTTGATGTGGTAATATTGGAGATGGGGGTGCCGGACATTGGTGACTTTCCGCATCACCACCGGCCTTCGGATGTAGTCTCATTCAATGAAAGGTTTCCAAAAGCGAAGGTTCTGGTTACTCATAACTATGCAAAGTCCCCCAATAGTAAGTCTGGTTTCGAAATTCCAAAATTGCCTATTGATATCGTCCAATTGAATGACGGAGATAGTATAGAAATAGATGATTCTGGAAAATTTACTGTTAATAATTGAGAGAATAAATTTTCCATTATATATATCTGAATTGATATTGGATTGGTCATATCTGATTTTGTCAAAATATTGCAGATCCTGATGCTTTGCTCGGGGAGATTAATTTGAAAAGTCGTGTTTGCTTATTGGAAAACAAAATTTCTCTTCTATCGATGTGGAAAATGCACTGGAAATAAATTAAAAAAAAGGCGATACTGAATTATATTTCATTGCATAGCTGATGTAGAAAATGACTAAGGAGAGAAGTGCATTATATTGATATAAAAACATGATAGATATTTGACGAAGCGAGTCACTCTTATTACCATAAACATAGTCGCTAGGGAAACCTCACGAGAAGCAATCAACCCAATGGGGGGGTAGAATGCCATTTCGTAATGGTTTTACCGAAGTGAAAAAAAATGAGAGGAAATATTTTCGAAGAGATTCTCGGGCAGGATAGTCTTTTTGTCGACAGAAAGGCCTTTGACCACGCATTCGAACCGGCTCGTCTCCCCCATAGGGAACATGAAGTGGATTCTCTAGTTCGAAATCTTGTTGATGCGTTAAATGGCCATATTCCATCGAATATGCTCCTCTATGGGGTTCCTGGGTCGGGTAAAACCGTGGTAACAAGATTCGTCCTAAGTCAACTAAGGGAAAAAGGACTGGAGATGAGTCAGACCGTAAAGACCTACGAAATCAATTGCAGGAATGTTGACACGAAATATAGAGTCGTTCAAACTATTGCAACTCAATTAGCACAGAGAGGAGACGTTCCGGTGCCATTCACTGGATGGCCTACGGATCGTGTTCTGGAGACAGTCGTTTCAAGGATGAGCAGGGTCGGAGGGGTGCACATTATCGTGCTTGATGAAGTTGACAATCTAGTCGATAAGGGCGGGGATGATCTTCTTTATGCACTTACTAGCCTGAACACACTGCTAGGGGATGGGAGGTGCTCCATTATCGGTATCAGTAACGATCTGCACTTTACTCAGCACTTGGATCCACGTGTGAGCTCGAGGCTGAGTCAGGAGGATATTGTCTTCCACCCATATGTGGCAACTGAAATTCAGAACATTTTGAGTGAGAGGGCATCGATGGGAATCAAAGAAGGGGTTCTCGACGAGGGAGTTATCAGGCTTTGTTCTGCTCTAGCCGCCCAAGAACATGGAGATGCGAGGAGGGCTTTGGATCTTCTAAGAATCTCTGTCCAAAAGGCAGAGCAAAGGGCTCAAGGGAATGTGGACACCAAGCATGTTAGATTGGCTCAAAGCCAGTTAGAATATGATCAGGTTACGCCGGTAATCAAGACGCTCCCCCTTCATCAAAAGTTAGTTCTTTTCTCGATTTGTCTAAATGAAGAAAACGGGTTGAGGAACATTTCCACAGGCGAGGTTTACAGAACATACTCTGAAGCCTGCTCGAAGATTGGGACCGAGCCACTGACCACGAGAAGGGTTTCTTCATTACTTAACGAACTTGACACAATGGGATTGATTATGGCCAGAAATGTTAGCAAGGGAAGAGGGGGCAGGAGCAAGCAGGTTAACTCAGCGATCCCAAAAGCAATTGACGCGATTAGTCTGATGAGTGAGAGTGAACCAATGGTAAATGAGGCGTCGCTGGCCAAGTATAATCTTCAGGGCCACCTCTAGGTTTTGTCCCGGCAACGGTTAAACCGAGGCTTCAGGACGGCGGCTCGATGTCAGAGGCTGAACAAGAATGGATGGGTTCTCTGATGAGGCCTAGTAGCACCCTATCGGCTGGATCATTTATTGTTGGAGTTTGGATGGCTTTTCTTACGTTAGTAAATATCGTATTTGGCGCCTATTCAAGTGGCAGAAGGGTGAATTGGATTGATTTCCTAACCAATGGCGATGAGACCAATTCAGTTCATGAGATTGCATTGTCGTTTCCGGATGATATTCTTTTCGTTATGCTGAGTTCTTTACTCATTGCTGCTGGGGTAATGGGAATGGGTTCAGCCAGAGAGGATGGTTTTCGTGGTTGGTTAACCGGATTGCCTCGAGATAGGGTTTTTACTAGTCTTTTTTCAACTAAGGAGGGTCTTGGAAGAACTTTCTCTAGTTGGATGATTGTTTCAGGGGCTGCTTATTACTTGTTATGGAGTACTTTGGAATCAACATGGGTTGATCCAGGAGTTTACTCGGTTATGATTTCCTTTGTGATGGTCGGGGTCGGTCTGAATTGGGTCCAGGATGCTAAGTTAGATAATTAATTGACTTCGAAATCCAATAACAGATTTCTACATCTATCCTTGGATTCCTCATCGCACCACCTAACTACTACGCCCTTGCCGGGTTGGCCGTAGACTACTGCAGAACCAATGGGGGCCAGAGGGTGCAAAAGCAATGGTGCAAGATCTTCTTCACCTGTGACAATGATGAGGCTGCTATCCCCATTTTCTACCCATGAAGATACTGATTCCCTACAGGCCTCAAGAAGTGAGTTTGACAACGATCCTGCTGGACTAGTGCACTCAATGATATTATCATAAAGATCTTGATTTATCTCGCTACTACTAGCCCAGTGGGAACGCTTGGTTTGACCATCAATAAATGCCAGATCGGCAGTCCTACCTGCTCTCTGGAAGCCCAGAACAGTTACATCTCCAACTGCAATTAACAGACCATTGAAATCTGGAGTTTCCGAGATCTGGTAGAGTGCTTCTTTTATCGCAATTGAAGTGTCTTCTTCGGGACCCTCAATTAGTTTCCCAAAGGGTTGCTTTAGTTCTGATTCTACTCGAGGAGTAATCCTTGCATCAGAATCACTTATTTTTCGAGGGACCCATGGTTTTCCTTCCCTGTCCATCAAACCTGACCTAATTTGGGAACTCGAGATTGTTTTTCCGTTCCAGGAAAAAACGCTTTCCGCGAGGATCAGATCCAATGGCTCAAGCTCACTTTCTCTCCGCTGTGAGTTTATTTCTAAGCAACTAGGCATTGTCTCATTAGAGCAAATTATTGCTGTGGCCTGGCTAGTTTCGAGTGCTGGGCCGAATTCATCACTAAGTAAGTGAATAGAAATCCTGGAAGAGTATTCGGATGTGGAACTTTCTAAATCGGACTTTCTTTCATCCCATTTCTTAATTCGATTATCCTTTGATTGGGCTATCTCATCGCTAGTCATCCATACCTGAATCTTCTCACAATGAGAAAGACCGGTTGCGATGAGGGACATGTGTCCTGAATGAAATCTATCGAAGGTTCCGCCAATTAGTCCGATTCCGTGCATCGTCTTCCTACCTATTGGGGCCGTTCTAGCTTAGTGTGCCCCGGGGCGTAACGGCCACCTTCACTGCTTTGCTCAGGCGCCTGACCCACCCCGGGACGTCTGTCGGACTGCGGGGTAGTCCCTTGATTCATTCTATTCCGTCCTCAGGGGACCTACGCAATCCGGCCACCCGATTTGCGCCAACGATCATTCTCTCG
>Ga0207992_1001443_pt1 | contig 10638 bp, 8 predicted proteins | sample ETN02SmetaG_FD_185788 | JGI IMG/M metagenome (GOLD analysis project Ga0207992, IMG submission 185788) | Marine microbial and viral communities from oxygen minimum zone, Eastern Pacific Ocean - ETNP2014F10-02SV255 (SPAdes) (version 2) | ecosystem: Environmental > Aquatic > Marine > Oceanic ...
ATACTGCAAAACAAAAAGAGCATTCCAGAAAAGTATAGGAAGTTTATGTCACCAATATAAGCAAGAACCTCAGGATTAGTTATTTTACCCTCACCGAAGAATGCTTGAATGATTAGTTTCATCATTCCAAGTAAAAACCCTAATGACAATCCCCAAGTGGCACCTTTATTATTAATTCTTTGGTTAAATAACCCCAATAAAAATACTGCTGTGATGGGGGGCGCAAGATAACCTTGAACACTCTGTAGATATTGATAAAGACCTCCTTCGGAAATTAATGGCATAATTGGAATCCACATTAGACCCAGTATCACTACACCAAGAGTTGCGAACCGTCCAATTAAGACCAGTCTTTTTTCCGAAACCATGGGTCTTATTTTTTTATAAATATCGAGCGTGAAAAGTGTGGCGGTAGAATTAAATAATGACGACAATGAACTCATTAATGCGGCTATAATTCCAGCAACAACCAAGCCTCTGAGCCCTTCGGGTAAAAGTGTTGCCACCATTGTAGGGAAAACTTGGTCGCCTATGATTTCTCCGTCAATATTCTTAGTGATATCAAGGTATCCTTTTGCATTGAGCGCGGCTCCGATTAAACCTGGAATAAGGAAAATCAAAACTGGCCAAATCTTAAAAAAAGCACCCAATAATGCTCCTCTTCTGGCTGTTTTTAGATCTTTAGCAGCTAAGGTTCTTTGGACAATGTATTGATCTGTGCACCAATACCATATCCCCACAATCGGTGAAGCAATCAATATTCCAAGCCAAGGGAAATCTGGATCAGATAGAGGTCTCCACAGTTGATATTGAGCGATATTTTGGCTAGCAAATGTCTGCAATTCGCCGAATCCACCTAATTCTTTGAGCCCAAAATAGGTAATGGCGCTTGATCCTGTGATTAGAATGACTGTTTGCAGAAGATCAGTGTAAAGTACGGCTCTGAGACCACCTGCTATAGTATAGAGACCCGTTAATGAAACGGTTGTTATTGCTCCTATCCAGAATGCATTTTGAGGTGTTCCAAACGTATCGGGCAATAACGTTTGAAAAACCAATGCGCCTGCATATACCGTTACTGAAACTTTTGTCAAAACATAAGCGGTTAATGACACAATTGAGAGGATCCAACGTGGCTCTTTACCGAACCTTTTTTCTAGAAACTCAGGCATCGTAAAAACTTTAGATTGGTAATAGAAGGGAACGAATATCCACGCCAAAAGAACAACGATCCATGCGTGCAATTCATAATGAGCCATTGCTAATCCAGTTGATGCTCCTTGACCCGCAAGACCAACAATATGTTCAGAGCCGATATTGGATGCAAAAATTGATGCACCGATAGCAAAGAAGCCCACATTCCTTCCAGCTAAAAAATAATCAGTGGATGTGTTTTGATTGCGGCTGGCAGAAAAGACAATACAGAGCAGTATAAAAAAGTAAACGCATATAATTATCCAATCAAAACTTGATAACATGTTGCTATATTTTCCTTTTGTGAAAAACGATTGATATAGTTAATGAATAAATCTAATCAATTCGAAATTTTAACATCTTTTTTTAATAAATTTTAAACAGATGTTTTATTGAACAAGGTAAGCAATGACAAAGACAATGACTTTACTTGGTGATATTGGAGGTACAAACGCTCGTTTTGCTGTGACATCCTCGGGAGATTCATCGTATTCGAACTTCAAGAAGCTCCATTGTGCTGACTTTGACAGAGTGGATGAAGCGATTAAGTATTATCTAAACGATATTGGTCTAAGTAAGCTTGAAAATATATTTTTAGCTGTCGCTGCACCAATTTATGGTGATAAAGTAAAAGTCGTTAATAATCATTGGGTTATAGATAAAAGAGAACTCTCAAGAATCTTTTCTGTCAAAAATATTAATCTAATTAATGATTTTGAGTCAATTGCGTATGCAATTGATGCAATTGATGAATCCAGTTATCAGAATTTGGGTTCTTTAGTGCAAGGCCACACCAAAAGATTGCAATACAATGTCGGCATCGTTGGCCCAGGTACCGGTTTAGGGAGTTCAGGTTTACGGAAATCAAAGAAAAGATCGATTGCCTGTGCTGCGGAATTGGGTCACGTAGGATTTGCACCGCAAAATGAGACGCAGAAAGAGTTAACTGAAGTGCTTAAGAAGAAATGCGATAGGGTAGTTAATGAAACATTTGTATCTGGACCGGGTATAGAAAACATATATTGGGCCTTACATCAAATTAAGAATAAACATCATGAAAGATATCAAACCGAAGAAATCTTCAACCAAATTAATAACAATGAATTAGCAAAACAAAGCATAGAAATATTTTTCGAGATGCTCGGACAAGTTGCTGGTGATTTTGCGTTAGCTATGGGCGCTTTTGATGGCATCTTAATTACCGGTAATTTAGTTAATAGTCATTACAGTTTGGTAAAAAAAAGTCGTTTTCGATTCGGTTTTGATAACAAAGATAATTATCGAAATTTAATGCAAAAGATACCCACTTCATTAATTAATGTTTCAGAAATAGGACTACTGGGTATTTATCAGTTTTTAATGCAGAAGCAGTTAAGTGAATCTTGATTCATGATAATGTTTATTAGGCTTATGACTAAATTTCTAGTTTTATTGTTATTAGTATCTTGTGCCAATAAAAAACCCTTAAAAGAAATCTCTTTTGTAGAGTTGACTATCTCTGATATTCAAGATGCGTTGTTAACTGGGAGGGTTAGCTGCAGAGAAATTGTGCAAGGCTATCTTAATCGCGTAACCTTTTATGATAAAAGAAAAGACATAAATGCTATTACTGTAATTAATTCAGAGGCACTTAATAAAGCTGATATTACTGATGATTTAATAAGAAGTGGCGAACAACTTCCTGAATTATTTTGCACACCAATACTGGTTAAAGATAATTTTGATACTCATGATATTGTAACTAGTGGCGGCTCCATTGCACTCTCGAAAAATTTTCCTCCCGATGATGCTTTTATGGTAAAAAAACTTCGAGAAGCGGGCGCAATTATTATAGCTAAAACAAACATGGCAGAATGGGCATTTAGCCCGAGAGAGACGGTATCCTCATCTTTTGGACGAACAGCTAATGCTTATGATATTAATTATGTTCCAGCAGGTTCGTCAGGAGGTACTGCTTCAGGTATAGCTGCTAACTTTGCAGTTGCAGGATTAGGTAGCGACACTGGAAATTCTATTCGAGGACCTTCATCACATCTTGCATTATTTGGTATACGTTCCACTATAGGGCTTACCAGTCGTGATGGGGTTATTCCACTTATATACGATAGAGATATAGCTGGCCCTATGACACGAACAGTAGAAGATGGTACGCGGTTATTTAATGTGATTGCAGGATATGACTCTGCTGATCTTCTAACTATTCCTGGCGTGCGAGAGGACAATTATTTGGATTTTCTTGAAATTGACGGTTTGCTAGGAAAGCGAATTGGTATTCTAAAGGCGTTAGTGGATCATGAGGATGCTGACAGTGAAATTAAATCTATTTTTGCAGACGCAATATTAGATATGGAGTCTGCAGGGGCTATCATTGTGGATGATATTGAGATTGTTCGTTTTGATGAATTAAAAAGTGAAATTAAATCTTGCAGCAGTTTTCGTTATGATCTGGGAAGGTATTTAAAAACATTGGATTCACCTCCTTTTCTCGATGTAAAAAATCTATTAGATACAGGTGATTATTTACCTGCATCTAAAGAGGGTCTAGAATTCTTTTCACAATTTCCTTTGGAATTAAGCCCCGAGGAAAGAGGAGATAATTGCAAACTATGGCCCAATCACCCTCTCCGCAATGAATTACTCGCAAATACAGTTGCAATTATGGATGCGGCCAATGTAGATGTATTGGTTTATCCGACTTGGTCTAATCCTCCGGCTTTAATTGATCAAGCAACCGAAGGATACAAAGGAGATAACAATCAGTTTCTTTCTCCTAGCGCAGGCCTTCCAGCAGTTACTGTTCCGATGGGCTTCTGGCAAGATAGGCTGCCAGTTGGTTTGCAAATATTAGGACGTCCTTTTTCTGAAGGGCTCTTAATAGAAATATCTTATTCTTATGAGCAGTTGAGTAATCATCGACGCCCTCCGGATGGTTTTGGCACAATTCCTTAGATTAGAATTATTGAGTTACTTTTGATATTTGAAAAACTCTAGAATCTCCTCGATCTCTTGGGTCTGAGGCAGCAATCCATGAACCTTCTTTTCTCATAATCACTTGCATATCACCATAGTCATAGCTATGTGGAATGGCTTGGTATCCTCTATCTGCCAATAAAGAGATGGTTTCTTTGGGTAGGGCGTTATCAATAGTAAATCCGTTGTAGGTAATTTGATTCGGCGGGAGGAGTTGGTGATGAAAGCGGGTAGCTCTTATTGCTTCAAAAGGTGTCATATCAAAATCAATAATATTTGTAATAACTTGGAAAACACTGGTAAATATTGTTGAACCGCCAGGAGTTCCCAAAACCATCTCAACTTGATCTTCTTTTAAAAGGATTGTTGGTGACATTGAAGAAAGCATGCGTTTTTCAGGTTGAATTTCATTGGCTATATTTCCGACAACTCCAAAGATATTAGGGACACCTGGTTTTGCACTAAAGTCATCCATTTCATTATTGAGCAGGAATCCTGCACCCTCAACAACAACCCCGCTGCCATAATTCCAGTTTATTGTATAAGTATTCGAGACAGCATTGCCCCATTGATCGACAATTGAATAATGAGTGGTATTGGGTGACTCCAATCCAGGGTTCACTCCTTCGAGTAAGGAAATTTCTTTAGGATTAACTTCTGATGCTCTCTTTGCTATGTATTCATCATTTATCAATGTTTCGATATTTACATCGTAAAAATCAGGGTCACCCAGATATTCAGCTCGGTCCGCAAAGACTCTCTTTTCCATTTCTGCAATTAAATGAATGTACTGCGGAGAATTGTGTTCAACGCCATCAAAGAGATGCCCGAGATAATCTTTCATTTGCAGAAGTTGTATAACAGCAAAACCACCAGAGCTAGGGGGTGGCGCTGAGATAATTTCATATTCTCGCCATTTCTTTCTTAATGGTTCTCTCCAGATTGCCTCATAGGTATTTAAATCTTCTTTAGTAATGAGACCATTACTTTTTTGCATCTGATTAACGATTAAGTCAGCTATTTCTCCATTATAAAATTCATCAGCACCAAACATGGCAATTCTTCTGAGTGTGTTAGCCAATTCAGGTTGCTTAAACTTATTGTTTGTATTGATGTGGGAAAAATATTTATTAAAGTTTGTTTTCTCTTTAAACCAGTCTTGCATGCTGTGAATATCATCAACCAATATTTTTGCTGGCATAAAACCTTCTTCTGCAAGTTTTATTGCAGGTTCAACCAGTTCCTTCCATGACAGTTTTCCGAAACGTTGATGCGCTTTCCAAAAACCCGCAACAGTCCCAGGCACTCCAACTGCTTGACCTCCAATTAAGGTCGAGTTTTCAATTACATCGCCATTCTGATCTAGAAACATATCTTTATGTGCACCCTTGGGTGCTTTTTCTCGGTAATCTAAGAAAGCAACTTCATCATCCATTTTTATGGTCATAAAGCCACCACCACCAATATTTCCTGCATCAATAAAGGTTACGGCTAATGAAAAACCTGTTGCAATTGCGGCGTCGACTGCATTTCCACCTTTATTAAGGATATCTTGGCTGATTTGCGCGCCATAATTATCTGGAATCGAAATTGCTGCAAAAGGTTGCTTAACTGTTAACGAATCTTGAATTGAGTTTTCATTATCTTGATTTGAAGTTAGATCGCATCCCTGGAAAAGAGTCAAAAGTAGGAGTGAGTAGATTAAATGTATTTTTCTATGCTTCATGTTTTGTACTCTACATGTCATTCAAATTTATAATGATATCCACGCTGTTTTAAGATCTGTGTATTTTTCTAGTGCATGCAAAGATCTATCATGACCATTACCGGATTGTTTTACCCCACCAAGAGGAACTGTAAGATCTGCCCCTCCATAACAGTTAACATGCACTACTCCTGCTCGAATTGATTTAATCATCCTGTGCGCTTTACTTAGATCAGATGTCCAAACAGCAGAGGCTAAACCATAGACTGTCTCATTTGCGATTTTTACCGCTTCAGCTTCATCCTTGCAGGTTAAAATACTTAAAACTGGCCCAAAAATCTCTTCTTGAGCAATCTTCATATCATTGTTGATCTTTGAGAACACAGTTGGCTCCATATAGAAACCACCTAACTCTTGATTGATTTGCTTGCCCCCTGATCTAAGTATGGCGCCTTCTGCTTGAGCATTTTCCACATAATTGAGATTTTTATTAAGTTGTTCTTGAGATGATATTGCACCAAGATTAGATCGAAGGTTTAACGGATCTCCAACTACTATATTTTGTGATTCTTTAATTAGTTTCTCTGTGAATTCATCGGCAATTGATTCTTCTACAATCAATCTGGAGCCGGCCACACAAACCTGACCTGAATTTCTAAAAATACCCCATACACTTTGTGTTACTGCTGCACCAATGTCAGGTGTATCAGCGAATACAATATTAGGAGATTTGCCGCCTAATTCAAGATAGACCCTTTTTAGGTTGGAGCGAGAAGAATACTCAAGAATCTTTCTTCCTACCTCACCAGAACCAGTAAATGCGATAACATCCACATCCATATGCATAGCCAGCGCTTTCCCGGCAATTTCACCTTCCCCAGTTATTACATTGAAAACCCCCTCTGGAATACCCGCTTCAATAGCCAATTCAGCTAATCTTAATAAGGATAGGGATGCATTTTCTGCCGCTTTAATTATTATTGAATTGCCTGTAGATAAAGCTGGCGCAAATTTCCATGAACCTATCAACAAGGGAAAATTCCATGGAATGATGGCACCAATTACACCGATAGGTTCACGATGAATCAATCCGAGGATATTGTCTGGTGTTGGAGCAATTTCACCATACATTTTATCAATAGTTTCGGCGTAATAACGAATACATGCCGCTGCACTTAATGGTTCAGCCATGATAGCCATATTAATCTCAGTGCCATTATCTCTAACCCCTAAAACCGCAATCTCTAATGCATTTTTTTCGATAAGTTCTGCAAATTTATATAGCACTTTCTTTCTTTCTTGAGGAGAGGCCTTAGACCAGTGGCCACTCTCAAATGATTTTCTAGCAGTTTTCACTGCATGATCAACGTCAGACTCATTGGCATTGGCAATTGTAGTAAGTGTCTCTCCGTCTATAGGGCTTGTAACATCTAGCGTTTTTCCTGATTGTGGTGGTACCTGCTTGCTACCAACAAATAAATTTTGTGCGCTGATTTTTTTATTTCTTAGGGTATCGATATCTTCTTGTTTAAGCATATTTCTCTCTTTTTATTAGTGACAAGCTTTTCCATATTTTTTTAAACGGTAATAATTATAAGGAAGTGGCGTCAAGAATCCTGCTACCCACATTGGTAGAATAGTGTATAGGGTTATTTTAGCTTGTCCTCCGGTCATTAAGAAATCCGTTAAATTCATTGCGATTTCCATTGAGATCATCGAAATTAATGACATGCCGATTGCAGTTTTGAATGCTTTCTTTTTGTCCATTTGTTGCATCAGAATGATTGTTTCTAGCATGATTGATGTGATTAACCCATTTATAATTGCCAATATCATTATGCCAATTACAGGGAAAGGGATATTAGAAAACTGAAAGAACAATATGGTACCAAAATCACCTATTGAGCAGCCAATTAGGCACCATGTTGTATTTTTTGATGCATTTTTCCATGTGTGCCAACAGCTCCACGATATGTTCTTTGCATCATAGGTATTTTCCATTTTTCTTTTCCCTTAACTGCCAGATTCAGTCTATCTGCCTTCGATGGGATCTATCAAAGTACATATCGAGCTTATTTTCATTGTACATTTGTCGAAAAAAAGAGTCCGGATCACATTCGTATGGGTATATTTCTGTATTCGGGTTCCTGATCCATTTTCGTCGCCTTATAGGGGGATTTTTGTAATTATCAGGATCCAGGAGAGTGATTACTGCAGTAAGCGTATTGCCATCTTTACTAAGATTATATTGCTCATGCATTCGGGCGCCTTCAGAAATTGGCTCGCCACGAAAATCCCTGACATTTCCTTCGAGTAATTGTGTTTCTATAATAAGAGTGTTGCCATTCCAACGACCATTAGAAAACCCCATAGCTGACGGTGGAAAATATTCCGGTGGTTGTTTATCATTCATAAAAATACGACGAATCTCACTGTCAACTTCATACAGGAAAGTTAACCTATTATTACTTTCTAAAATTTCGAATGGGTAAGCACCCCAAGCAACAATTGCAACAATGCCTGGAGAAACACAACGCACATTGGGTTGATCGTAATGATTAATGTATTCATCATGCCATGTTTGCGCTTTATCCGTCAGATCCATAGAATATTTTCGAAAATCCATACCGGGGGCAGGGGTCCAAATTCCGGATATATCAACCGGTTGAGGTGGTAAATCGATGTTTTCAGTAGTTTTGCGGGTAGCTATCCAGTGGCCACCTGCTTCAGGGGTTTCGGTGGTGCCCTCTATAGTAAATGTTCCTGACATATCCTGATTTGAGTATTTACCTGTTAACCGTCGAAAAAAAACAAATCCAGCCAAATCTCTACTGTCAATGAGAATTTCAATTGAATCTCCTTCTACATTAATTTCAACTGGCCCACCTTCAACATGCCCTCCCCAATTACCATTGGATTCTTTGAGGGATAGTTGACCAATAATGGCTGCCTTATTATCTGTGGGAGCACCTATTACAACTGAATTATCAATTTGTGCTTTTACACCATTAAGCATTAACATCCATTCACCCTCTATAGAATCTTGTGCAAAACTAGATGTAGAGATAAAAATCACTAAAAGTAAGGTTTTATAAATGGAAAATTGTTTAAGTCTTAGGTTTTGCCATTTATCTTTTGTCTCTTGGCTCTGAATCATTTTTTTTCACCTAATTCGTGTGAGTCTGGATAATCCTGTCCTAAGCTAGAACCGTCAGGCAATTTGATGGAGATAACAGAGAGCAGCTTTCTGTTATCTCGACCAGGATGGCCGATTATGCTAATTTCATCACCAACTTGAATGGTTTTCTTGGTCCAGCCTTTTCTCACAAGAAGAGATGGGCTGCTTGTCCTTACATCCCAATTTTCTATTTCATTATTATTTACTGTATCAACGTAATATCGAACATGGGGGTTACGAAACCAAATTTCGGTTACCACACCCTTGATTTCAATTGTTCTTTCTGCAGTGAATTCAACGGCAAATGAATGGTGAGTGTTTGCGGTTGAACTGTATAGCATTAAAAATAAAACTATTTTTAAGTTTCTTTTAACTGGCAACATAAAAAGTTCCTAACCTGTATATGATAGATTATAGTGCAAATAATAATAATTGTTTAGCGTGACTTGAGATGGATCAAGAAAATGTTAGAAAAAAATGATAGCTATGAAAGAAATTTTCTATTTTATGACTAAATTCAAGCTTCAAGGAATATTTCTGGTAATACTTTTGGGTTGCTCTGTAAAAGATGGCAGCACTATATTGATAGATGAGATAGATTATGCAGTTCAAAGTATGGCAAAAGATTTTATCGCATTGAGACCTATGCAAGGTTTTCCATATCAAGATATTACATTATCTGAAGCTTATTATTGGCAAGGAAAGATGGCGGAGTATTTAGGAGTAGAATATGGGGGTGTAATTGGGTATAAAACAGGTGGTCATAATGTTGGCCCCACTTTTCCAACTTTTCCGCCCGATGGGATTCGCGGTCTTTTGCTTGAAAAAATGATTTTTCCCAGTAATTCCAGTGTACGCTTGGATGCTACGATGCGTGGTTTTCTTGAAGCCGATTTAGCATTTCGAGTCAAGGATGATTCAATTAACGAAGCACAAAATGATCTGGAAATTTTGGCAGGACTTGACGCAATCATTCCGTTTGCCGAGGTACCAGACCCCTATTATGAAGATGGAACTAGGACTGTATTTGGGACCGTGGTTTCGAATATGGGAAGTCGATTTTCTTTTATTGGGGAACCTGTGTTACTGGAAGCTAATGAATTATGGTTGGAAAAAATAAATAATTTCACTTATGCAGTGCACGATGAGAATGGAGTTTTAATCGAAGAAGGTAAAATAAAAGGATGGTATGAGCCATTAAAAGTTGTTTATTGGTTACGCGATCATCTACTTTTATCAGGAATTAAGCTCAAGGCTGGAGATTTATTATCGCTGGGTAATATTGGAATAATCAGGCAATTGCATCCAAATTCACCTCGTGGACCGGCTTATCAGAGTAATTCGTTTACATTGAGTTATTATGGACTTTCTGATCAATCGGTTAGTGTGACCATCAATGTGGATAGGGGTGATTAATTGTGATGAGAAATAGTAAGAGCTTAACAATTTTAATCTGTATTTTGTGTATTGATGTTTTTGCACATCATGGTTGGTCTTATTACAGGGATGATGTTGAGAAAAGATTAACAATTATAGAGTTAAGGTTGCGTTACCCTCATGACCAGATATTAGCAAAGGATGAATCGAACCA
>Ga0207992_1001453_pt1 | contig 10596 bp, 10 predicted proteins | sample ETN02SmetaG_FD_185788 | JGI IMG/M metagenome (GOLD analysis project Ga0207992, IMG submission 185788) | Marine microbial and viral communities from oxygen minimum zone, Eastern Pacific Ocean - ETNP2014F10-02SV255 (SPAdes) (version 2) | ecosystem: Environmental > Aquatic > Marine > Oceanic ...
GGAGTTTTAACCAAAAATTGGTTGTGGCTTTTCCTTCATATTCACCCCTAGTTAGAGTAGCTAACATTCCAAAAAGTGCAGGTGTTTTTCCTAACGCAAAACCAATTCTCATAAAAAATGGTTTGTATATTCTATGCTTAGTTTTTGCTGCCCGATACATATCTCGGCTATAATGAGAACGCCAATATTGTTCAAACAAAGTTGGATCACCCTTAGAAATTGCTTTTGCTGCAAGTCTACCACCTAATGCTGCATGATTGAGCCCTTCACCATGAATAGGATTTACATGGCCTGCTGCATCACCACAGAGGACCCAATTTTTCCCCGAAACTGGCTCGTCGAATAATTTAGGGTCATTATAGGAAGGTATTACTGAACCAAACTTTTTGCAATCTACAATTTCACCAGTTTCTTCCAATTTCCATTTGCCATTACTAACAAATTCTCCTGGCCATCTCTCTGAAAGGAGCTTGTCTAGAGCTTCACGCATGCCAGGAGTCCCAGAATTATAACAATATCCTATATTGTAATGATCGTTTTTAGGGAATACCCAAAGATAACCTTCTTCACCAGGTAAAGCCCCTACAATAAATTCAACATCTTTTTCATCAGGTTTTATTGCTAAATAATATCCTGCTGCTGCAAAAAGATGCTCCCTAGGTATTCTTTCCATAAAATGTTTACGAGTGAAACCATTTACACCATCAGCACCGATTACATATTTTGATTTATACTTCCCATTTATATGCCAAATATTATCAATCAATTCTAATGATTTTACTCTTTCAATAACATGGCCTGCCCCTGCTTCTTTAGCTCTATTAAATAAATAAAAATCCCAGTCATCCCTTCTAATTAATTTTCCCTTGTTCACTGGAATTTTTAGTTTAGTATTATTATATGTAAAAGAAATTGAAGACATTTCACACTCAATCGATTCTTCTGGCGCATCCATCCATTCGATACCTTTAACCGGTAAACCTCCTCCACAGGCTTTCCTTCTAGGATGAGCGTAGTCAAACAAAAGTACTGATAAACCACGCTCAGCGGCCTCACGAGCTGCTGATGACCCTGCTGGCCCTCCACCTATCACTGCAACGTCTACTATTTCCACAAAATACTATCTCGAATGCTCTAAATTAAGTTTTATGATTCTGCCTGAATTTTGGAATAGGATATTTGACTTTTGCGCCCATCAATTGACTTGAAAATGCAACCTTGTAGAATTAAATCTTGTTTGCCTTTTCTAGAAACCACATAAATAACCCGAGGCTCTTGAAAATCTAGAATAGTAAACAATGGATCCTCTAACTTTGTAAATATCAAAGATGCCATTCTATTATTGTAAACTTCAAACGATTCAAAATCAAAACCTCTACCTTCTATAAATATTCTATGATTCTGCCCCGAAAAACTAAAACTAGGACTTTCATCATTGATTGAATCCATACTAACTTAGTTTAACCGTATTTATAGAGCTTAGTCTAATCCTAAATTAGAATTTAATTTTATAAAAGCTGGACCCCATTTGAAAATGGACATTACTCTCTCAGCCTGCTCATATTGTTTACAAATGAGTAGTGCAGAAGCAATTGCTTCAGCTGTGGTTAGTTTGCCTACCTTGCCTGAATTGACAGGATTGGCTGGAACAATAGAAGGTAGACTTCTAGGCTCCAAACCCATTAATCGTAAATGTGAGAAAGTTTCCGAAGCTTTATTCCATGAACAATCTACTCCTACAATTCCCCCGACTTCTGCAAGAATAATGTCTTCTTCACTAAGAACTCTTTCTGAAAAAGGATCTAAAACAATACCCATAGGAGGGAGTGTCCTGAACGAAGAGTGATTATCTGAAAGATTAAAACGTTCTAATCTTTTAGCAGTGCACTTCTTAGGATCGTCCTGATCAAAACAAAGAATTCTTATGCTAAATGACATGTAATGAAAAATCCACGGGTTTTGATGACATTGTCAGACTACCTAAACTTATGAAATCGGCATGCTCTGCATAATCTGCTACATTATCTATAGTAATTCCGCCTGATATTTCAATTTCTATTTTAGAAAACTGTTTTAATTTCTTTATAGTTTTTGCAGCTTCTTTAGGTGTAAAATTATCAAGCATTACTCTATCTGCACCACATCTTGCTATTTCTATAGCTTGTTCCTCGTTATCAGCTTCAACTTCAAGCATTAAATTAGGATATTCTTCTCTAGAAGATTTGATAGATTCCTCTATACTTTTGGATAACTTAAGGTGGTTATCTTTAATCAATATTGCATCATCTAAACGCATACGATGTGTCGCGCCACCACCATGAACCACTGCTTCTTTCTCTAATCTTCTTAAACCTGGAAGCGTCTTTCGTGTAGCTAATATTTGTATTTTAGAATTTACTTTTTTCGCTATCTTTACTATTTTATTTGTATATGTAGAAACTCCACTGAGATGACTCAATATATTTAGCAAAAGGCGCTCTGTTGCTAAAATATCATGCGCTTTACCATTAAGCATAATTATTAAATCTGAATTAATAGAATCTCCATCTTTATAATTAGTACTAAAATGGATATTGTGACGTTCTAAAAGATCTCCAACAACTTCCAATCCTGAGATAACACCAGGACCTCCAGTCACTCTAGCTTTACAAATTTGGTTATCAACTACTGATTGGCTAGTAAAATCGCCTTTACCAAAGTCCTCTGCAAACCAATCGTCTAGTTTATCTTGCATTGCGAATACTGCCTATATTATTTGATTTAAGCTCTTCTGCGTAAAACAACTAATGTAGTTAATGCCAATAATGAAGTAATTAATCCAAAGCCAGGTGTAGAACTATCGTCATCTGACTCTATTTCTTCTACTTCTACTTCCCCACCGCCTGTTGTTTCTTTAACTTCAATATTTGCTGAGAAGTCTGGACTAGTGTATTCACTGCTATCTGCTGATGTTACCACTACTTGGAAAGTATAATCTCTGCCTGATAACGCTGCTGCATCTGGCGATAATGTGATTGTTATAGCTTGTGTTTGTCCTCGTCCTATTTGCATAGTTTCTACTCCTAATGAAGCCCAACTTGGAGCATTAGTCATAGCTAAGGATAATGTATCTATTCCATTACCATTATTTGTAACATTTAATTTCAACTGAATTTGTGTTTCTTGGGTAACTTTTACAGTACCGTCTGAACCACTTACATAGCCTAAACCAATATCATAAACTTGAGATGTAGACACTGAAACTGTACTATTTGCAGTTGATTCAGTATCTGATGAGATAACTGTTACAACCATATCTCCGCTACCTACTCCTGCATCTCTATCTAAAGGAATTGTAACTGTTAATGTAAATTGTGCTCCACTAACTGCAGCAATTGTAATATTATCTTGACCCAAAACTGGATTCCAAACTGCTGGCCCTTCTGCAGAAATACTGAAAGTATCTTGCCCATTGCCTGTATTAGTTATATTGAAAATAAAATCAACTGATTGTCCAGGTTTATTTTCTTTAGAATCTGAATCAACTGATAATGTGACGCCATAATGTTGATTTACTGTTGCAGTGAAATCTTGTGCTGCTGTCTGAGTATCATCTCCATTACTAAATGCACTCATCGAAAATGTAGCTACAGAACCTGCTAATGCATCACTAGGGACACTTAAAACAACTTCAAATGAATAAAAACCACTCCAACTAATTGTATCTGTCACCATAGCCTCATCTGTATCTACATTCAAAGTCCATCCTGCTGGAAGTCCTTGGTCATCCCAATTTATTGTAAAATCATCATCAGTATTACCTAAATTATTTACTCTAACTGTCCAATCAGCTACAGAAGCACCTGCACTTAGATCTACTTCTCTACTGCCAGCTCCATCTAATTTAATTCCAAACATTTCAGAAGCTGAAACGGGAATACTAATCATACCAAATGGTTGATAATATGGGAAACCAAAAGGATCATTTGGATCAACACTAAAAGCCTGGAAATCTAAATCTGCACTACCTGCTTTTACTTTGCTGCTTAGCTCAATTTTGATATCCCAGGTATAAGTTTGACCTGCTGTAAGCCCCTCAAGAACTCCACCTTGGAATGAATCCCAAGCTGGATCCTCACTAGATATTGTCCAACCACCTAAACCACCAAATTGCACAGTTATTGAATCCATAATGTCTACAGCTTGTGTACCTCCACCGGGAAGTTTCTCAACTGCAATATTTTCTACCATAATTTGGTAAGTAAAATTAGTTCCAATATCATAAGTATTTACTGCTGGAGATGCAGGAAACTCAGATTGATAAGCCATCCAATTTGAAACGACTATAACTGTATCAGATACCTCATATTCAGCCTCATCAGCAGTTACTGCAAGGTTCATGTAAACAAAATTAGACATATCTATTTTTGCTCCAAATCCTACTACTGCATCAATACTAACTTGTGCAAGTGCTCCTGATGCTAATGAACCTAAGTCCATTCCTCCAGTTGCATTAGAACCTGAATAAGTAAATGTTACATTGTCACTTAACCAACTTTCATCATCAAATGAAGCGTCTATAATCACTGAAGTGAAATCTGTATCTCCATCATTTGTGATAGTTACTGTAAAAGATGCAGTACCGTTTACAGAAGCAAATGAATATTCATTGTGATCTGCGGCAACATCTATGTTCAAAGACGAAGCTGCACTAACTGGAACAAATACCAAAGCCGAAGCTAATAGTAAAGAAATTGCGAACAGTGGCAGAAATTGCCGACTAACTAGCATTAAATTTGCTCCTTAAAGCCTACGGCGTAGTAAAAGTACTGCACCAATTGCTGCTATTGCTGGAAGGAATCCAAATCCTGGTAAACCACCATCATCGTCATCTACTTCCTCTGTTGTTGGACCTGAAGTGTCTGTTGATTTCTCAACTACAGTTACTGTAAAATCTCCAGTTGTAGAAGTTGTTGTTCCGTCTGAAGATGTTGCTACTATTTGGAATGTCTTAGCTCCTAATGATCCTGAAGCTGGGGCCAATACATCAACTGTGACTGTAGAGGATTGTCCAGGGCCAACTAATACTGTACTTTGTCCTAAAGTTACCCAAGATGGGTGATTTGCTAATGCTACACCTATGTTATCATTTCCATTACCATTATTTGTAACATTAAATTTCAACTGCAAAGCCATTCCTTCTTGGACTGAAGCACTAGCCATTGAAGCATTATAGTAGTAACCTGCACTAATATCAAACACTTGGTTTGAAGAAAGTTGAACTGACGTATGTGCTTCATAAGCACACTCTGTTGTATCTTCTCCACAACCTTCAGAATAAGCATGAACCATAGCCACACCGCTACTTGCTGCAGAACTTGAATCTGATGGTACTGTCAATGTGAATACAACTTGTGCATCTTCACCAGATAATATTGTGGAATTCATCTCAGAAAGAGTTGGCGTCCATGCTTGAGCACCCATTGTCATGTATGACACTGTATCTTCACCATTACCTGTGTTTGTAACTGTAACTGTATAATCTGCTGATACACCTGGATTTGCACTATCTGTAGATTTGTCTACACTCATAGATATTCCATAACATTGCAATACAGTTGCACTAAATTCTTGTGTTTGTTCTTCATTAGTGTCAGCTAATGCTGAACTAACTGTCATGGTGAAACCATGCTTTGTACCCGCTGCTAATCCACTAGGAACTGTCATATCAATAGCGAATGATACTTGACCGGCTTCTGCTTTAGGTACAATACTGCCTGTATTTCCATCACTAGCGCCACTAACGCTCCAGGCTGCTGCAACGGCGTTTGATGTGTCAAAAGTAACATCAAAATTATCGGCCGTATTTCCCATATTTTTTACAACTACATTCCAAGAGACTGTCTTATCTTGATCTGTACAGCCGTTATCTACATCATGATTACCTGAGCCTATTACAAGGACGCCGAAATTATCTTCAACCATCATTTCGAAGCCCAAAAATCTCATTACGCCGTTATCATCTGAAATTTGAAACATCAACTCTGCATTATAGCCCAAATAGGATGAAGCAAGAGCGTTTTGACCCTGTAACCTAACTTCCATTACAAAATCATAACTTGCACCTGCATCAATATAGCCAAGTGTAAACTCTCCTTTACCTCCATTGCCCATATCATCCCAACCAGCGTCATCACTGTCAATATCCCAACCTTCTGTTACACTGTTAAGAGCTATCCTTACTTCGTCACTGAAAGCTACTGAATCTCCTTCCGCATTAAGTTTATTATTGTGTATAGTTATAGTATACAAATTACAATCTACTGCTGTTGCACAATTATCATCTCCAGCATCAGTTTCATCATATGTTTTCACATCTGTATCTGTTGTAGTTACACTCCAATCTGAAACAATAACTTGCGCATTCACATCAAGTGCTGTAGAATTAGATGAATCTACTGAAATTACCATCTCTGAAGAATCTCCATTACTTACATTGCCTTCAATCACAACACTAATACAAAAATCTAAAGTTCCATCAAGAGTACCAAAATTATAGCTACCAGTACCGAAATCGTCTCCATCATCTATTGCACAAGATGAACCATCCCAAACTCCAATAGATGCTTGATCTGAATTCCATCCCTCTTCCGCGAATGTTGTAGTAACTGTCAAGTTATCATCAGCGTTAGCTGAAGTACTTGATACGCTTCCTGTAAAGCTTGCATGTCCATGTTTTGCACCGTATGAGGTTAGTCCATTGTCTCCTACTACAGTTACAGATAACTCCCCCTCTCCTGCGCTAACATTAGGCATTACTAAAACAGATGCAATCAAAGCTAAAGTAGCTACAAAAGCACCCAATTTGTTTATATTTTGTTCCATTTTTTCACCTTTTTTTCGACCTATTACACCTTTAACTATCGGTACAAGGTAACTGTACTCATTGTAACACGTATTTAAAAAGCTTCTGAAAAAAATAATACGCCTATTGAGTTTATTTGTTTTACAAAAAACTTAGTAAGTCTTTTATAGTTGGACCACTAGCGAAGATTCTAATTTCTTAGTAACTAGGAAGGTAAAAAAATGCGAGAACATTCACGATTTGAAAAAGCTAGAGTTATAGGTGCAAGGGCATTGCAAATTTCAATGGGAGCACCCGTAGACATTAAAGTGCCTAAAGAAATTATAGATCCAGTTATAATTGCTCAAATGGAATACGATACCAATGCCATACCTATTGATATTGTTGATCGAGAAAAGAAGTGATTATTAAAGACATTAATCTTAGAAAAATAATCGATTCTCGAGGAAACTCTACTGTAGAAGCTGACGTTGTTACTAATGATGGATTCGGTAGGGCTGCAGCTCCTGCAGGTGCATCAACTGGTACTTTTGAAGCTCAGGCGTGGCCAAAAAATGATGTTAATTTAGGAATAAGTAATGCGAATGAAAATGTAATACCTTCACTAATCGGAATAACTGCTAACGAACAAGAACTATTTGATAAGACAATAAAAGATATTGATGGTACTGATAATTTACAAAATGTTGGAGGAAATATTGCTGTCGCTCTTTCATTAGCCTGTGCAAAGGCAGCAGCTAATAGTAAAAATATTCCTCTTTTTGAACATGTAAGTAAAACAAAATCATACTCCATTCCAGCGCCCATGTCTAATGTTCTTGGAGGTGGAGCTCACGCAATAGGTGGCACTGATATTCAGGAATATTTAGTTACCTCTTTTGATAACGACATAAACACTGCAATCGAAACTAATGCTGCAGTTCACAAGGAAGTCGCCAAAATATTGAAAAATAAATTCCCCAACATCGCACTTGGAAAAGGAGATGAGGGGGCTTGGGTTGCACCTTTAGAGAATGTAGAGGCTTTAGAACTCGTAACAAAAGCTGTAGATAATGTTCAAAAAGAAACTGGTGTTGAAATAAGAACTGGTTTAGATGTTGCAGCTAGTGAATTTTACAAAAAAGGAAAATATGTCTACAAGGAACAAACTCTGACCCCTGAAGAACAAGTTGATTTTATGTTAGGATTAATTGAAGAATATGACTTGCACTCTGTAGAAGATCCTCTCGATCAAAATGATTTTGATTCATGGGCTTCTTTAACTGATCAAACTGATGCTCTAATTATTGGCGATGATTTATATGTCACTAATTCAGAAAGATTAAAACAAGGTATCGAAAAGAAATCAACTAATTCAATCTTGATTAAACCTAACCAAATTGGAACCCTAACTGACACCATCAAAACTGTGGAAATGGCTAGAGACTCTGACATGGCTACAATAATCTCGCATCGTAGCGGAGAAACTACTGATGCATCTATAGCTCACCTTGGAGTTGCCTTTGAATCTCATGCCATAAAAACTGGGATTATGGGCGGTGAAAGGATTGCAAAGCTTAATGAACTGGTCCGAATCAGCGAGAAATTCCTATGACTGAAGTCGAAGCAAAAGAACTGCTCATCGATGAGGATACTTTCCTCACCTGTGGAGTCCACATTGGAACCAAGCAAAAGAGTAAGGATATGGAACCTTATGTCTACAAAGTAAGAGATGACGGATTAAGAATACTTAATGTCAATATGACCTCTGAAAAAGTAGTAGAAGCTGCTCAATTCCTAAAGGATTATGATCCTAAAGACGTTCTAGTAGTTTCTGCAAGACAATACGGATGGAAACCTGCAACTAAATTCGCAGAAAGCTGTGGATTTGAGTGTATTGCTGGGCGTTTTACCCCAGGTAGATTAACAAATCCTGAAATGAGATTCTTTATTGAACCAAAAGTTATCGTTCTAACTGATCCTGCTGCAGATGCACAGGCTTTCAGAGAAGCTACAAACATAAGTATCCCTGTAATTGCAATGTGTGATTCTAACAACTTAACTACTAATGTAGATGTTATAATTCCTGGAAATAATAAAGGACGAAGATCATTAGCATTAATTTACTGGTTATTATCAAGAGAAATCTTGAGAATAAGAGGTGAATTGGGTGCAGATGAAGACCTTGAAGAAACCATTGACGATTTCGAAGCTCCATTAATTTAGATTAAAAGGTTTTCTTTTTAACAAGTAAGCCATAGGGCTACTGTGTGGGTAATCGAAATATTATATTTCATTTACGTTTTAATTAGGTTAAGGGTAGAAATTCCTTTTTATTCTAGAGAAGAATATCGCGATAACATTACATTCTGGGCTAGAAAATTAACTAAAAGATATAATACTAAATTGTACGTTCATGGTAAACCAAAACCTGGTTTTTTAGCTGCCAACCATACCAGTTATCTAGATCCTGTTGTTGTTTTATCTCTAAAAAGTGGAGGAGCTGTTTCAAAAATTGAAGTTAAGGATTATTTACTTTTTGGACCTATAGCAAGTAAAGTTGGTATGTTGTGGGTAAATCGAGAGAATAACAAATCTAGAGGCAGTGTAATCGATTCTTTGAACAAATGGGATGCCATTAATGAACCTTTATGGATTTTTCCTGAAGGAACAACTTCCACATTTGGAGAATTGGATCCATTTAAGATGGGCGTGTTCAAGGCCTCTGAGAATACAGGACAACCCATCCAACCACTAGTCTTCTGCTACCGAAACAAGGCCGTCGACTGGGGAAGAACTGGACTCGAAAAGGACCTTTTCCAAAGTATTTTAGATTTTTATCGTAACAATGTAAAAACTGATGTCTATTGCTTCTGGCTAGATCCTATTACTGTAAAACCTGGAGAAGCCCAGAAAGAAGCTGATAAACTCCATTCCACTATGCTAAAATATATTAGAATTTTTGAGAAACATGAAAATGAGTAAAGAAGACGATAACTTATCACAGGATTCAGACGAATATAGAAGATGGAAAGCTGGCGCAGCTGAGGATGTTGTCCATTTATGCCCCAGAGGGTGTAAAGGTTCTCTTGTAGAACAAGAGGGACTTTTGATGTGTAACGAATGTGATGGTTTCAAATGTAGTGTGGAGAAACTAGCTGAAGGCACACAAGGATTACTTGAAGCAATGTATGGAGTGCATAAAGTAAAAGGCATAATTTCTAATTTGATACGCAACGGTAAGGAAGAAGAATTAATTTGTCCTCTGTGTAATAAAAAAATGTATGAAATTGAAGTACAATATGATCCGAACCAAGTAGCTGACTATCAACCCGCAAATGTAACTAATGCATTAGGATCTTTTCATAATTTTGATCACCCAATTTTTTTATTAATTGGCGTAGTTGTAATAACTGTAGAAGTTGCAAATGCGGCAGGACATTTAACTAAAAAGACTGCTGCTGCCATGAAAAAGAAGACTACCAATACTATGACACTTGATGGATGTGCAAGTTGTGAAAGTATGTGGTTTGATGGAGAAAAATATTCCAGCCCTACGGGTTCCTACAACCATGAAATTGAAATATTTGAGAGATTCTGGACATCAATGGAAAAATCGGATGCAATCAACAGATTGGATGAGGAGAAAAAAGAAACATGAGTAAAAAACGATGGGAAGATGAGACACTCAAGCCAACTCTCGAGAAATATCCTGAGAGAAAAGAATCACTGCTAGATAATAGAGAAAGGCTTAACGTTCCTGAAGATGTGAA
>Ga0207992_1001460_pt1 | contig 10574 bp, 14 predicted proteins | sample ETN02SmetaG_FD_185788 | JGI IMG/M metagenome (GOLD analysis project Ga0207992, IMG submission 185788) | Marine microbial and viral communities from oxygen minimum zone, Eastern Pacific Ocean - ETNP2014F10-02SV255 (SPAdes) (version 2) | ecosystem: Environmental > Aquatic > Marine > Oceanic ...
GTAAATGGATCCATAAACATTCTAGCAGTATCAGGTTTTAAAATCATGTCAGATTCATTAATTGCTTTCCATCCGGCAATAGAAGATCCATCAAAAAACACACCTTCGTCTAACATTTCTTTATCAACAATAGATGAATCCATTGTTAAATGTTGAAGTTTTCCTCTTGGATCGGTAAACCTAAGATCTACAAATTCTGCTTCTTTGCTTTTTATAAATTTTAAAACATTCGCTGCGCTCATTTTAACTCCTATGTAATTCTATTCGGCCTAAATAACAAAAAAATATCTAAAAATATTGCTTATTTAATAAATAACACCTATGCAATTTTCACATAAGTAGTGTATTTAGTCACTAAAAATATTAAATTTATTAGATCAGTGGAATCAATACTAAATAAAGAACCAGTTAAAAGAGCTGAAAAATCGCTAAAAGAGTTTAATCCCAAATTAAAAGTCATAGTTTTGGAGCAAACAGCCAGAACAGCCAATGATGCAGCTACATCTTTAGGTTGCAAAGTAGGAGCAATTGTCAAGAGTTTACTTTTTAAAGCAGGTGAAAACTTTGTGCTTTGTTTAGTGTCAGGAGACAAAAGATGTTCGCTTAATAAATTAAAAAAAACCTTGAATGAAAAAGATGTTTCTATGGCAAATCCAGATGAAGTAAAAAAAATCACAGGTTATACAATTGGTGGAGTTTCTCCTACAGGGCACCTGATTAAAACAAAAATCTTTATTGATGAAAATTTAAAAAATTTTTCATCTATATTTGCGGCTGCAGGACATCCTAACGCAGTTTTTAAAATAGACTTTGAAAATTTAAAAGCATTAACTTCTGGGGAAGTAAAAGATATAACAGAATGAGAAAACCACAAATAATTGATTACTTATTATTAACATTATTGTCATTAATATGGGCATCAGCTTTTTTTAATATAAAGATAGCAACATATTCATTTGGACCTGTTACCATTGCTTTTTTAAGAGTTTTTTTTGGAGCACTTCCAGTTTTACTGTTGTGTTATTTTAAAAAAATAAAGATTGAGGCTTTTTCAAAAGATTGGAAATGGTTTGCAATTATAGGGTTGGTAAATTTAGTTATTCCTTTCATTCTAATATCTTATGGGGTGAAATTTGTTCAAAGTAATTTAGCAGCTATTTTAATGTCCACAACACCATTAAGCTCAACTGTTCTAGCTCACTTTTTTTTGAAGGGAGAGAAATTTAATTTATTAAAGACAATAGGTTTATTAATAGGTTTTTCAGGAATAGTATTTTTATTTTCAGATAACTTTTTAATTAATGAAAATAACTTTGTAGCTGCACTTTTAATTCTACTTGGATCAACTTGTTATGTGATTGGAGGAGTAATAACTTTAAAAATAAGTAATAAAAAAAATGAAAATGTTACAGGTTCGATTTTAATTTGGGCATCGATTATGCTTTTTCCTTTAACTTTAATTTTTGAAAAACCCTGGTTGCTTAATCCTTCAATGGATTCCATCATATCTGTAATTTATTTAGGAATTTTTCCTACTGGTATAGCTTGGTTGTTGAGATTTAAGATTTTAAAAACTAATGGACTTATTTTTCATTCACAAGTGTCATATATTATTCCAATATTTGGAATTATTTTAGGATATATATTTCTAAAAGAAATAATTACTTCAAAAATTATAGTTTCATTAATAGCAGTATTTATTGGAATATATTTAGCTAGAAAAGCAGATTATAAAAATGTTACTTAATTTTTGCAATTTCTTTAATATGTGATGGTCTTGTTTCACAACAACCACCTAATATTGTAGCACCACTATCTTTAAATTTTTTCGCAATTTTACCAATTTTTTCTGGTGTAAAGTCATGTCTTTGACCGAGAAATTCATTAGGGTTTCCACCTGTATTTTTAAAATAAGATGAAGTATATCCATTTTTTGGTTTAGTTGTCATAAAGCCATTCAGTTTAAAACCAAATGGAACATTTAAACTTTTTATTTCTTCTAAATTTTTTTCAAAATTTTCAGGAGAAACACAAGAAAGCATTACACCTAGCAACTGGTTATCAAATATTTTCTTAATATCTGAAATCTTTTCTCCACTTGGTAAAGCTGTTCCTTCTGATATATGTATTCCAATTAAATATGGTTTTTTAAATTCCTTAATTGCTTTAATTCCACATTTAAACTCTTTAATACTACTCCACACATCAAAATAAAAAAAATCAACATAAGGGTTTAATAATTTAGCTTGTTCATTAAAAGTTTTTGTAATTTCTTCTTCATTTCTTTCATCTGCTTCATAAGTTAATTCTTGGGGAGGTAAACCACCTGCTATAAGTAAATTTGGAAATTCTTGCTTCAATTGATTTGCAATTTCACCAGCTTTTTTATTTAAATATTCAAATTTATCTTCAATGTTATTTTCTTTTAGTCTTTTTCTTCGTGTAGTAAAAGTAGTAGTTACTATTACTTCAGCTCCCGCTTTTACAAAGTCTCTATGTGTATCTAATAATAATTGATGATAATTTTCATTTAAAATTGCATTAGCACTCCAAATAGTGCCATAAGGTTCCATGCCTCTTGCCAGAAGTTCCTGGCCCATCCCACCATCTAATATTCTTGTTTGTTTGAAAAAATTTAAGTCCATTTTATTCCTCACTTTTTTAGTGCTTTAGCAATATGCTAGGCGCACAATACAGTTCAACTACCTTGCTTATTTGATTTTATGTGGGAATTTCCTTTTTAGCAGTTAAAGCCCGCAATAGGATCAAATCGGCAAGATATTTATAAAACTTTAATGATTAATTGTAAACTATTTTTTTAAGATAATTTTTGCATTGAAAGAAAAAGATCTACGTTCTCCCTCAATATTAAAAGGGTAAACAGTATGCATTAAATAATTTGGAAAAATTAATAAATCTCTAAGATTTGGTGCCACGTTATAAATACTTTTACTTAAAAATCCCTTTTGTCCATTTATGAAATCAATTGTTCCATTTGTTTTCAACTTCTTATTTTTTACCATTTTATTATTAGTCATACCTTTTGGTAATTTTAAATAGCCAACACCTGATAAATTTCCTTCATGGTAATGAATAGGGTTGTATTCACCTTTAAATTGACGAACTACCCAAAGATTTAGAATTTTAATTTCTTTAATGTTATTAATTTTTTCGTTAGATAAAAATTTATTAATACTTTTTTTTAGTTCTTTTTCTAAATTTTTTTTAATAAAATTGTCTGAAATTTTTAACTCATTTTTAATTTGACTCGCTAATTTTGAACTATAATCAACTTTTTTTACATTAGATTTATTATCAAATTCATTGTTTAATTTATCAGAAAATTTTTTTGAAATTTTAGTTTTTCCAATAGAAGGACCAAATGGTTTAATATTTTTCATTTCAAAATTAAATATATTAATAGATACTTAAATCAAGTTTACGTTATCAGTCTTACACCCATTCTTATAGCTACAAAAATAACTAGCAGTGAAGTAATTAAGGCAAGGGTTTTATTAGACAAAAACTTTATATTTAAATAGTTTCCAATTTGTCCTCCAATTAAAACACACAAGAAAAGAGGCCAAAAGTTTAAAAATTCATCAAATACAATGTTTTTAGTAAGTTGACCAGTTATACCAAAAATTGAATTTATTAAGATAAATAAAGATGCAGTAGCAGCAATGTGTTTTGGATATCCTGCTCTCATTAAAAATAATATTGGACTCAAGAATATTCCGCCACCAATCCCAATTATTCCTGAGACAAGCCCTATTATGGATCCAATAAAAATAGACAATATATTGGAAACCTTTTTGATTTCAAATTGTTCATTATTTAATGTTTTGCTTTCAATAAACAGGAAGATGCCAGCTATCGCTAAGACAAAAAATAATAATATTTCAAATAAATCTTTTTCTATTGAGATTGATGCTCCAAAAAAAGCAAAGGGAATAGATCCAACGAGATATGGAATTAGTAATCTAAGATTTATATCACCTGATCTTAAGTAGTTAATTGAGTTTCCAGAAACAACAATGATATTACAAAATAAAGCTATAATAGGAAAAATATAGTAGGGCAATTCCCAAATTAACATCAGCGCAAGATAAGTAGATCCTCCACCAAATCCAACGCTAGAATATAAAATTGCTGTTATAAAAAAAAATATTGATAATATAATCATACTTATAAAATTTATTATGAATGTAAATATAGCTTTATTAACTGTAACAGATACCAGAACTTTTGATAATGATAAATCAGGGGATATTCTTGTAGATAAGATTAAAGAAGCTAATCATAAATTGATTGATAGAAAAATTTGCAAAGATAGAAAAGAAGATATTATAATGATTTTAAAAGATTGGACTAATCATAAAGATATTGATGTTATTATTACCACAGGTGGAACAGGCTTAACAGGAAGAGATATAACTCCAGAAGCAATCGATGAAATAGCGGATAAACATATACCTGGTTTTGGTGAAGTCTTTAGAACAATTAGTTTAAAAACTGTAGGTACTTCATCAATTCAATCAAGAGCTTGTGCAGTTTTAGCAAATGGTAAATATATTTTTGCCCTGCCAGGTTCTTCGGGTGGAGTAACTGATGCTTGGGATGGAATTTTGAAACATCAACTAGATATTAATCATAAACCTTGTAATTTTGTTGAGTTATTTCCAAGATTAAAAGAAAAATAATTATTTCTGATATTTTTCTTTCCATTCAGAGTAAGGCATTCCATAAATGTGTTCTCTTGCATCTGGATCTGAAATTGTAACTCCTTTTTTTTCCGCTTCTTCTCGGAACCATCTTGATAAACAATTTCTACAAAAGCCAGCAAGATTCATTATATCAATATTTTGAACATCTTTTCTTTCATCTAGATGTTTTATTAACCTATCAAGAGTTGCTGATTGAATTTCTTTTTTTATATTATCATCCATAATTGATATCTTTTTTTTTTATTCTAATTCTTAAAGCAAGCAAAACAAGTATAATTACAAAGTAAATTAATGGTTTAAAAAAAATAGTCTTTGATAACCAAATATAATGAAGAGATCCAAAAACTGCAATTACATATATAAGTCTGTGTAATTTTTTCCAGTTATGTTTTAATAATTTTGTCATTTTTTGAGATGATGTTGTGGCTAGAGGAATTAGTAATAACCAAGCAGAAAATCCAATAAAAATATATTTCTTTTTCAGAACATCATTCAAAATTGGTTTCCAATCAAATCTATAATCTAGACCTACATATGTTAATAGATGGATAGTTGCATAAAAAAAAACAAATAAGCCAAACATTCTTCTAAATTTTGTCCAAAAATTAAAATTTGTAAATCTCTTAAGAGGACTCATGGCTAAAGTTATACAAATAAAAATTAGAGTCCATTCACCAAAATGCTTCATGATTTTTTTTATAGGCTCTGCTCCTAATTGATTATTATAAATATCTAAAGAAATTGAAGTTAATGGCCATAAACACAAAATAAAAATAAAAATTTTGGAATATTTTATCAATGTAATTTATTTAAAAATATTTTTTTAAATCCATACCAGAGTAAAGATTGGCTACTTCGTCTCCATAACCATTAAACATTTGAGTTGGAATTCTTTCACTCAAAATTCCTGAACCAACAACTCGCTCTGAAGCTTGAGACCATCTTGGATGATCTACGTTAGGATTAACATTTGAATAAAACCCATATTCTTTTGGTGAAGCTCTCATCCAAGAAGAAGTTGGCATTTTTTCAACTAATTTAATATTTACTATCGCTTTTGTACTTTTAAATCCATATTTCCAAGGAATAATAAGTCTTAAAGGAGCTCCATTTTGATTTGGAAGTTCTTTATTATAAAGACCTGTTACTAGCGTTGTTAAAGGATGCATCGCCTCATCTATTCTTAACCCTTCTTTGTATGGCCATTTGAGAATTGGATAACGTTGACCAGGCATTTGTTCTGGGTCGTAGACAGAAGTAAATTCAACAAACTTACCTTTACTTGTTGGTGAGGCTTTTTCTAAAATTTTACTTAGAGAAAATCCAAGCCAAGGTATAACCATTGACCATCCTTCAACACATCTTAATCTGTAAATTCGTTCTTCACTTGGGAACATGTTTTTTATTTCCTGAATAGTTAAAGTAATTTTTTTTTCAACTTCACCATCTATTGTTATTTCCCAGGGTTTTGTCTTAAAGTTTTGAGATTTTTCTACTGGGTCGGATTTTCTAGTCCCAAATTCATAGTAATTATTATAAGTAGTGATATATCTATATTCAGTAATTTTTTTCTCCAAGTTGTTAGTTGATGCATTTGCCGTATTAATTATGTTTTGACCTATAATTAATGAACCAGTAGTTATTCCAAATCTTTTAATAAACTCTCTTCTTCTATTATATATTTTTTCAGGTGTGATTTCTGAATATTTAATTTTTTTCATGTATTATGGGGTTTCCTTTTAACCAAGCGCTTTCATCATTGGTATAATGTTCTTTTTTCCATATAGGAGATTTTTTTTTAATTTCTTCAATTATATATCTTGATAAAACATAAGCTTGCTCACGATGTTTGCAAGCAACAGCAATGATAATGCTAATTTCTCCAAGTTTTAAGTAACCTTTAATATGTTCAATAAATACTGCTTTATCTTTGATATTTAATTTTTTATCTACTTCATTGTAGATTTCTTCAAAACTTTTAACGACTAATTCATCATGACTATCATAAGTAATACCAGTTACAGTTTTATTATTATTTTGATCACGTACTGTTCCGGTAAAAAAAATTGACGCTCCAAACTTAGAAGATGAGATAAAATTTTCAGCTTTCTGAATTGATAATTTATTATCTTTTGAATTAATTATTTTAGTATGAAGCATTAACCTCCTCCGATAGGTGGTATAATAGCAATCTTTTCATTGTTTGTTATTTTATAATTATCACTTACGATCTTATTTTTTTCTGAGCAAAACGCTGATGAATTTACTATATTTTTAAAATTTTTATTACCATTAAAATTTTTATCTAAATAATTTATTATTTTAGTTCTGATATCTTTAATAGTTGAATTATTATCGACATTAAATTCTAATGAATCTTGATTGCTAAAATCTCTGCTTGCTCCGAATAATTCTATTTTTATCTTCATTAAATTAAAATAAATCTTTTAAAAACTTTGGTAGACCATCAGGGTTTGTCCATAAACCACTTTTACCACCTTCTTTGATTAGCAGTTTAATATTATCAATTTTTAAATGTGGATTTACTATTTTGCTCAAATCATAAATTGTAATTAGCGCAGCATTCACACCCATAATAGCTTCCATTTCCACACCAGTTTTTGCATAAGCAGATACTACACAAAAAACTTCAAGCGAATTATCTTTGTCATGCATAATAATTTTAGTAGCTGTATGATCGATCGGCAAAGGATGGCAAAGTGGTATTAATTCACTTGTTTTTTTAACACCTAATACAGCAGATACTTCCGCTAAAGTTATAGGATCGCCTTTTGGCATTTGCTTATTTTTAATTAATTCAAAAACTTTGTTACCAACAAAAATTTTTCCAGAAGCTAAAGCTCTTCTAAATGTTTCTTTTTTTGATGAAACATCAACCATATTAAAAGAATTTTTTTTAAAAATTTCTTTTGCCCAATCTTTTAATTCATTTTGCTTAACTATTTTTAATTTAGTCAATTATCCTCCAGTTTTAGATAAATTTTTAGTAGAACCTGTTTTTCCAAGTTCTAAGTAATGAGATTCTTTTTTAAATTGCATTTGTTTTAAGATAAGATCTTTTAACTCACTAAGTTGATTGTCGTTTTGTAATAAGTGTCTAACGCTTATTCCAGTATTTCCAAATAAACAAAGTCTTAAATCTCCCCTAGATGTAATTCTTAAACGATTACAACTTTTACAAAAATCTTTTGAATAAGGAGCAATTATTCCAAACTTACCTTTATATTCGGGATTTATATAATTTAAAGAAGGACCCGCATCTTTTCCGAAAGTTTGGTAAATCCATTTATTTTCATCTAAATAATTTTTAAATACTTTAGATGGAATATGGTATTTTTTGAAATATTCTAAATTGTCACCTGTTTGCATTAATTCTATATATCTAAAATCAATTTTATTATTTTGAATAAAGTTTGACCATTCATCAAAATCTTTTTTTGTTGAGTTAATTTCATTTAGTAGAACACCATTAATTTTAATATTTTCAAACCCAAAGTCTTGTAAATTTTTTATTCCTTGCAAAATTTCTGGCAATCTATCATGACCGGTAATATTTTTAAAAGTTTCACGGTTAAGACTGTCTATACTTATATTTATTCCATTTAGGCCAGTATTTGCTAAAAATTTTGCTTTTCTATCTAAGTGATAACCGTTTGTCGTAATTACAACATTTTTTATTCCAGATTCAATTTTTAAAACTTTGATAATTTCATAAAAATCTTTTCTTACTGTTGGTTCACCACCAGTAATTCTAATTTTACGAACTCCTAATTCGGAAAAGCATTTTGCAAGACGTTTAATTTCATCCAAATTAAGAAATTTTCTACTATCACTCTTATCAATTTGATAACCATTTGGTAAACAATAACCACATTTAAAATTACAAACATCTGTAATTGACATTCTAATATAAGGAAATGTTCTGCCGAAACTATCTTTAAGAATATTCATAAGTTATATTTTATAATATATTCTAATTTAAAATAACATGCATAAAATTCTTTATGAAATTACTAACTAAAATTTAATTTTCTCTAATTTTTTTGTTTTTAAAGATTTATTAGCAGTCTCTGCTAAGATTAATGATAATCTACCATCTTCAAAATTTGCTAATGGTTTAATATTTTTTTTGCAGAGTTTTGCCAAATCATTTAACTGAATTTTGTAAGCGTCAGAATATCTTTCAATAAAAAAATTTTTGAAAGTAGATTTATTATTAGTTGAATTTTTAGAATAAAAGGAAGTCTCCTGATCTCTTTGATTGTCAGAAATTATCATACCTTTAGAACCAAAGAGTTCAATTCGTTGATCATATCCAAAGCTACAGTGTCTAGAGTTTGTAATGATACACTGCACACCTTTTTTTGATTTCATTACTACAGTGGCTAATTCTAAATCTTTAATTTTTTTAAATTTTTTATCAGTAAAATATTTACCTGTTGCAAATAAAGAATTAAATTCATCTGATCCAGCATAATACCTGGCTAAATCAAAATCGTGTATCATCATGTCTTTAAATATACCACCAGATGTCATTAAATAATTCAATGGAGGTGGAGCAGGGTCACGACTTGTTATTATTATCTTTTCTAATTTGCCTATCTTACCTTTAAGTAAATTTTTTTTTAAAGAATTATGCGCAGGGTCATATCTTCTATTAAAGCCTATTTGAATTTTAGGATTATATTTAGCAATATTTTTTTTACATTGATTAATCTTTTTTAAATTTAAGTCTAAAGGTTTTTCACAGAAAACGATTTTTTTATTTTTAACTGCCTCTTCTATAAATTTTAAATGAGTTTTGGTACTTGTAGATATAAAAATACTTTTAATATTTTTATCTTTCAAAGCTATAGAAGGGTTTTTAATAGGTATACATTGATATTTTTTGGATAATTTTTTTGTTAATTTTTTATCTATATCAAAAACATATTTTAAATTAAATTCAGGATGATTGATTAAATTTTCAGCATGCATTTGACCAATCCTTCCAAGGCCAAATAAGGCGATATTAATTATATTTTTACCCATCTTTTTCTTTTAGAAGAAACTTTGCAGGCATTTATAAACTTTGCCGTTTCTAGTCCCTCATCTTCATTTGGGTAAAAAAATCTTTTTTTAGATTTAGTTTTTAATGAGTCAGAAAATTCTTTGTAGATATTTGCAAAAGCATCTAAATAACCTTCCGGATGACCAAATTTAATTCTTGAAAATTTTTTAGATAATTCTGCATTATGAAATCCTCTTTCAAGCAATTTAACAGCTCCTTTTCCAGGATTTAATTTTAAATAACCAGGATCGTTTTGTACCCATTCCAAACTACCTTTAGAACCAAATATTCTTATTTTTAAACCATAAACACCGCCTCTTGCCATTACGTTTGTCCAAAACATCCCTTTAGCTCCATTAGTAAAATTGATCATTACTTGGGCGTTATCATCCATCTTAATTTTATTTGAAATTTGTTTTATATCAGCAAATACTTGTTTTCCTTTTAATCCAGAAATATATAAGGCTAAATGATATGCGTGTGTTCCAATTTCATTAAGTACAGCCGAAGCTCCAACTATTTTATTATCTATTTTCCATTTTAATTTTTTCTTTGCATTTTTAGAAGTTATTTTTGCTCCTCCAGACCAATCTTGAATATATTCAACGTTAATATATTCAACCTTACCAATTTTTCCTTTTTCAATTAGCACCTTAGCTTCTCTTACCATAGGATAAGAGGAATAATTATGAGTTAGAGCATATTTAATTTTTTTATTAGATTTAATTTTTTTATATAATTTTTTAGCTTGCTCTAAATTTCCTGCAAAAGGCTTA
>Ga0207992_1001467_pt1 | contig 10561 bp, 10 predicted proteins | sample ETN02SmetaG_FD_185788 | JGI IMG/M metagenome (GOLD analysis project Ga0207992, IMG submission 185788) | Marine microbial and viral communities from oxygen minimum zone, Eastern Pacific Ocean - ETNP2014F10-02SV255 (SPAdes) (version 2) | ecosystem: Environmental > Aquatic > Marine > Oceanic ...
GCTTTAATAAAGAATATTTTTTCCAATCGATGTAGTGTTTTCTTTTTCGCGCCTCATCAATAGAAAGCTTCTTTATATTTTTCTTGCTAACGGTATTTCGAATTTGTTCAAATTCTTCTTTCACAGATTGTTTATACTGATCTTTTTCCTCTTCATTAAATAATTTACTTACAGCGCCTACAGATCGAGACGCATCAGTAATATGAATTGTAGGACCTGAATAGTTTTCTTCAATTCTAATGGCTGTATGTTTTTTACTTGTGGTAGCACCACCAATAAGCAATGGAATATCAAAATTCATTCTTTCCATCTCTTTGGCAACATGGACCATTTCATCTAAGCTTGGAGTTATCAACCCTGAAAGTCCAATCATATCAGCACCCTTATCTTTAGCTTCAGACAGAATTTTATCCGATGGGACCATTACACCTAGATCAATAATATCATATCCATTACAGCCAAGGACGACTCCAACAATATTTTTCCCAATATCATGTACATCTCCTTTAACCGTAGCTAAAAGAATTCTTCCATTTGAAACATTTTCAAGCCCCATTTCTTTCTTTTCTTTATCAATATAGGGAATGAGGTGTGCCACTGACTTTTTCATAACTCTTGCGGATTTTACCACTTGGGGTAAAAACATTTTACCAGATCCAAAAAGGTCACCAACAATATTCATTCCATCCATTAATGGACCTTCAATAATATTAATTGGTCGATCATATTTTTTCCGAGCTTCTTCAGTATCTGCATCTATATAATCAATGATTCCTTCTTTTAAGGAATAACTGAGTCTTTCCTCTACGCTTGCTTTTCTCCAAGATAAGTCGGCTTTTATTTTTTTCTTTTTACCTTTATGATCCTGAGCAATTTCAATTAAACGCTCAGTTGAATCATTTTTACGGTCAAAAATAACGTCTTCAATGCATTCTTTAAGTTTTGGGTCAATATCATCGTAGACTGTCAATTGACCAGCATTGATTATGCCCATATCCATTCCAGATTTGATAGCATGAAATAAAAATGTTGAATGCATGGCCTCTCTCAAAATTTCATTTCCTCTAAATGAAAATGATAAATTTGAAACACCTCCACTAATATGAACTTTAGGAAAACGGTTCTTAAGTTCTTTAGCAGCTTCAATATAGGATTTTGCATAAGAATTATGTTCATCGATTCCCGTTGCAACTGCAAAAATATTTGGATCAAAGATAATATCCTCAGGGTCAAAATCTATTTTTTCTACAAGCAATTTATAGGCTCTGGTGCATATTTCAACTTTTCGGTCAAATGAATCTGCTTGGCCTTCTTCATCAAACGCCATAATTACAGCAGCTGCACCATAATCTTTTATTTTTTGGGCCTGCTCCAAAAATATTTCTTCACCCTCCTTAAGCGATATAGAATTAACGATCCCTTTTCCTTGCAGGTTTTTTAGCCCAACCTCGATCACGGACCATTTTGACGAATCAATCATTATAGGTACTTTCGCAATATCTGGCTCCGAAGCAATCAATCTTAAGAATTTCTCCATTGTTTTTTCAGAATCTAACAGGCCTTCATCCATATTTATATCAATGATCTGTGCGCCATTTTGTATTTGCTGCCTTGCTACTGATAAGGCCGCTTCAAAATCGCCATCTTTAATTAATTTTTTGAATCTTGAGGAACCTGCAACATTGGTTCGTTCACCAATATTTATAAAGTTGCTCTCAGGTCGAATTACGAAAGACTCCAATCCGCTCAGGCGCGTATATGCATCAACCTTAGGTACTTTTCTAGGTTTTTGATTCTTAACAGCTTTAGATATAGCCTGAATATGATCTGGTGTAGTTCCGCAGCATCCACCTACCATATTCACTAGGCCATCCTGAGCAAATTCTTCAATAGTCGCTGACATGTCCTCTGGTGACTGGTCATATTCGCCCAGCTCATTGGGAAGACCAGCATTGGGATATGCAAAGACAAAGGTGTCGGCAATATTTGACAAATCATTCAACCATGGCCTTATTTGTTCAGCTCCAAGGGCGCAATTCAAACCAACTGCTACAGGCTTTATATGCTTGATTGAATTCCAAAAAGCTTCAACTGTCTGACCGGATAATGTTCTTCCGCTAGCATCAGTAATAGTGCCAGATATGAATATTGGCATATCTAGATTTTTTTCTTTGAGTGTTTGATTTATCGCAAACAGTGCAGCTTTACAGTTCAATGTATCGAATACTGTCTCTACTAAGAATAAGTCAACGCCCCCATCAAGGAGTCCTTTAATTTGCTCAGAATAAACATCTACTAATTCATCAAATGATGTATTACGGTAAGAGGGATCATTTACATCAGGGCTTAGCGAAGCTGTTCTGCTAGTAGGTCCAATAGCTCCAGCAACAAATCGTGGCTTATCATTAAAACTATTAGCAGCCTCAGATGCAATCTTAGCAGCTGCATAGTTTATATCATAAACCTCATCCTCCATCTTATAATCTGATTGTGAAATTGAATTTGCATTAAAAGTATTGGTTTCAATTATATCAGCGCCAGCGTTTAAATATAGCTTATGTATTTTAAAAACAATTTCAGGCTGTGTTAGAACAAGAAGATCATTGTTCCCTTTTAAATCAACAGGGTGATCTATAAATTTTTCACCACGAAAATCTTTTTCTGATAATTGAAATGATTGAACCATGGTTCCCATAGCCCCATCAAGTATTAATATTTTTTCTTCAATTATTTTTCTTATCATAACAAAAAAGCCCTTAGAGCTTACGCCAGGGCTTACCAAACCTTTTTAGCGCATATTTATTGTCGAGGCAATACGGTTCAAATCTCGACCTCAAAAATTAATATCAATTGATCAATTGGTCAATGATTATAGTGCAAAAGTGTGAATTTAAACTTTTATTGGTAAGTGGTATTAAATTACATAAATTCATTATGGATTAAGATGATATTAAAAGGTGTATCAAAAAGTTTTTTCGTCTGATTTTAGACATAATAAGTAAAGTAAGTATTAAAATTTATCTTCGGATGTCTTATGATTAATAAATCTGAAGTTTTACCTTGGCTGAGAGGCCATTCTCACCTCATAATCATCTAATAATCCATGCTAACTATAACTCATTATTGATCTATTACTATTAGGAGTCAATATGGAAAAAGAGATTTATATCAGTGAAAGCATGGGAGAGTCTCGTATTGCTATCATTGAGGATCGTACGCTTGTTGAGGTCTATGTTGAAAAACAAGACCAACAACGTATGGTTGGAAATATATACAAAGGGAAGGTTGAAAATGTCTTACCTGGAATGCAAGCAGCGTTTGTAGATATTGGTTATGATATCAATGCATTTCTACCATTTTCTGAAATTGAAAACCCAGCTTACCTTATAGATATTGACGACACTGAAGAAACCAATGGAAAAGGTGGCTCTAAACGTAAAACAAATCGAAAATCAAATGATAATGTCAATGTTGATCTAAAAACAGGGCAAAATATATTTGTTCAAGTTATTAAAGAGGCATTTGCTGGAAAAGGACCTCGAGTTACAACTGAAGTAGCAATTCCAGGTCGCCTTCTAGTTTTAGTCCCAAATGCAAAATATATTGGAATTTCAAAAAAAATATGGGATAAATATGAGAGAAGGCGTTTAAAAAAGATTGTTTCATCAATAAAAGATAAGGACGCTGGAATTATTGTTCGTACGGTAGCTGAAGGAAAAAGTGAAGATCTTATTAAAAATGACTTTTATAATCTTGAGAAAAGCTGGCAAAACCTATTAAAAACAGATAATCAGAAAAAAGATGTTGCTCTTGTCTATGAAGATCTTGAAACCGCATCTAGTGTTGTTAGGGATCTTTTCACTCCTGATATAAATAAAATAGTGATTGATTCAAAAAAGCTATACAACAAAATAAGTAGCTATTTGGAAGATGTTTCTCCGAATATGGCAAGCAGATTGGAACACTATAAATCGAAAGCGCCTCTCTTTGAAAGCAAAGGGATTGAGAATGAAATAGATAAGCTCTTACGGCCAAAGGTATGGTTAAAAAGCGGGGCATATTTAATTATTGAAAAAACAGAAGCTATGGTTGTAGTTGACGTAAATAGCGGTCGTTTTATTGGAAAAAAGAATCATGAAGAAAATTCATTAAAAATTAATCTTGAGGCCTCCAAAGAAGTAGCTAGACAATTAAGATTGAGAGATTTATCGGGTCTTGTAGTTATTGATTTTATAGATATGAAAAATGAATCAAATAGAAAAAAGATTTATTACGAACTTAGAAAGGAACTAAAAAAAGATCGAGCAAAAGTTGCTGTCTCTCCAATTTCAGATTTTGGATTATTAGAAATGACTCGTCAAAGAATACGCTTAAGTTTACTTGATTCAATGAGCGATGAATGTCCGACTTGCCGTGGATCTGGAAGAATAATGTCAAGAGAAACACTAATTACCAGAATCGATCATTGGCTAAGAAGATATAAATCAAAAAATAGGAAATTGAAATTGAAATTAGAACTTCATCCTGATAATGCTGATTTTATGAATAATAATAAAAAGGCTTTACGAGGGTTAATGTGGCATAATTTTACTTATTTAACGGTTGAAGGAAATCCAAAAATTCAACGGGATGAATTTAAATTTTACGATACAAAGAATAATGAAAAAGTCATCGATCACGTAAGCATTGACCAAAAATGAATAAATGCTTAAATTCCTCGGCTTTTTTGGAGAAAAGATGTTTGCAATAATAAATATAGCTGGAAAACAATTTAGGGTTGAAGAAGGTGATCAACTCAAGGTACCTCATTTGTCTATTGAGGCAGGAAAGTCATTAACATTTGACCAAGTCCTCCTAATAAATGATGGCAATAAAGTCAAATTGGGATCACCATTACTTAGTGATGCCTCTATCTCCGCAACTATTGTGGAGCATGGGCGTGATAGAAAAATAAGAATTTTTAAGAAAAAACGCCGTAAAGGCTATCGAAGAAATAATGGGCATCGTCAGAATTATTCACTAATCAAGATAGGGTCAATTTCTTCTAGTGCCACGAAAAAGAAACCATCTAAAGCTACTACTACAAAGAAATCAAGTAAGAAGGAGGACTAATCGATGGCTCATAAAAAAGGAATGGGAAGTTCAAAGAATGGAAGAGATTCTAATGCTAAACGGCTAGGAGTTAAGGTTTCTGATGGTCAGAATATTTTAGCTGGCGGTATAATACTTAAGCAGAGAGGCACGAAGATTCATCCTGGGGTTAATGTAAAAAGAGGTGGAGACGATACCCTTTTTGCTACGAGCAATGGAACCGTAAAGTTTGGACGTAAAGGAAGAGATAGAAAAATGGTGAGCGTAGTAAAAAATTAAAAGTTTGAAAAAAATAAATTTTTTATCGGCCCTAATTTTAATTAATGAAGTTAGGGTTTTTTTTATACATGATTAAAGTATATATCTTAATTTAATTTAACTAAATCATAAGGATAATTAATGTCACGAGCAAAAATTTCATTAATTGGTGGTGGGCAAATTGGGGGAAATTTGGCCTTACTAGCAGCGCAGAAAGAATTAGGGGATGTTGTAATATTTGATATTCCAAAGGCTGAGGGCATGGTAAAAGGGAAAGCCCTAGACTTAATGCAGCTTGGACCTCATGATGGGTATGATGCGAATATTTCCGGTACATCAGACTGGAAAGATCTAAAGGATTCTGATGTATTTATTATTACAGCTGGATTACCAAGAAAACCTGGAATGGATCGTGAAGATTTACTAGAAATTAATCTCGGTATAATAAAAGATGTTGCTACGAATATCAAAAAATATTCTCCTAATGCATTTGTAATTATAGTTTCCAATCCTCTTGATGCAATGGTATACGCCTTTTACAAGGTTTCTCAACTAAAAAAGAATATGGTTGTTGGAATGGCTGGCGCATTAGATAGCGCAAGATTTAGAGCATTTATTGCTATGGAGATTGGGTGCTCTGTGCAAGATGTCACATGTATGGTGCTTGGAGGTCATGGTGACACAATGGTTCCAATTACAAGAGTAGGTACTGTAGGGGGAATTCCTATTGAATCTTTAATTGAACCAGATCGATTAGATGAAATTGTTAATCGCACAAGATTTGCTGGTGGAGAAATCGTAAAACTATTTGGGAATGGCTCCGCTTTCTATGCTCCAGCGCAATCTGCAATTGAAATGGCAGAATCATATCTTAGAGATAAGAAGCGGATTATCCCATGCGCTTCACTTTGTGAAGGTGAATTTGGAATTGATGGTTACTTTATCGGGGTGCCGTCAATGATCGGTAAGGGTGGAGTGGAAAAAATACTTGAGTTTGAGCTACATGATGATGAAAAACTGGCTTTGAATAGCACACTTGAGGCTGTTAAGAAAACAGTTCTTGAAACAAAATTATAGATATCCCTTATACTAAATATATCTCATCTTTGATTATCTTTATTCGAAAGTTTTTTATTTTTATTTGTGAATTCTCAACGGCACATTTCTCTTTAATATCAAACTCCCATAAATGATACTTACATTGAATGGTTTTCTCAGATATATACCCATCTGATAGTGATGCTCCTCGGTGGGGACACCTATTGTCCCATGCATGAATCTTTCCTTTAATCTTAAATAGCGCAATTGGAGTTTCATCTAAAAAAACCAATTTACTGCCTTCATTAGGAATGTCATTTATGTTGGCTAGTTTTTTCATTTAACCATTAAAATAATCTGCTCAACTAATTTTTCAATACCTTCTGCTGCTTCGGAAATATTTTTTGCATCCATATATGCCGGTGTGGTTACAATATTATTTTCCTCATCAATAACCATTTCTTCAACAGGGCATTCCTTATGGGTGCTACCCATAGCTTGCATATCCTTAGCAGTGGACTTATCTTTTCCAATTGTCATTGTAGCTGACCGATTCTGCTCAGCTAGAATTTTAGCCATCATTGCAGGAGCTATACATATTGCCCCGATAGGTTTTTTTAATAATACCATCTCAGATACTAATCTATAAACATCTGGATTAATTGAGCATTCTGCTCCCGACATAGCATAATCAGATAAATTTTTTGCTACACCAAATCCTCCAGGAATAATCAAGGCATCTAAATCGCCACCCGTTACTTCTGCCATATCTTTAATATCGCCTCTTGCTATCCTCGCTGACTCAACAAGTACATTCCTAAATTCATCCATTTCCTGACCTGTATAATGATTAATCACATGCATCTGATCTATATTTGGCGCCATTAGGTGCGTTTCTACATCAGCTCTATCTAAGGCCAACATTGTGATAACTGTTTCATGTATTTCTGAACCATCATTGACGCCACAACCAGATAATAAAACTCCGATTTTCATAATAAACTCCTAGTTAAGATGAATTTTGTTTTATGTTTCTTTGTAAACCTGAAAATTTTGTTCTTTTTACTGCAGATCCCTTAAATAGTCTTTTAAAGGTTTTATCATCTAAGCCCATCCATTCCTTTTCAGACCAGTCTAAGATTTCAGCTTTGGGGAAAAATGATTCTTCATGCGATATCTTACTGAATTTATTATTCCAAGGGCAAACTTCTTGGCAAACATCACAACCGTATATCCAGCCATCAAGGTCCTTCTCATTTTCATTAAAGTCACCTCTATGTTCAATCGTGCGATATGAAATACATTTATTAGAATCAAGCTGATAGCTCGTAATTGCATCAGTGGGGCATGCATCAATGCAGGCCGTACATGAACCGCATAAATCCTCAACAAAGGGTGCATCATACTCTAATGGTATATTTAGAATAATTTCACCAAGGAAAAGCCAGCTACCGTAATCTCGGGAAATAAGGTTTGTATGTTTACCTTGCCACCCTAATCCAGCTTTTTGCGCCCATACTTTTTCCATGATTGGTGAAGTATCAACACAAGCCACTCCCTTTATATCTTCCGATGTGTTTTTTATCCATTCTAGTAATATTTTTAATCGATCTTTTATAATAATGTGGTAATCTTCTCCCCATGCATAGTTACTAAATTTATATTTAGATTTTATATCATCTTGGGTAGTACCAGAAAAATAATTCATTCCAACTGAAATCAATGAAACAGCTTCAGGAAAATAATTGAAAATATTTGCACGTTCTTCTTTTCTATTTTCAATCCAATGCATAGAAGCATGAAACCCTTCTGATATCCATTTATCAAGATTCGATTTATTATCAATCGTTAGCTCAACCTTTGTTATTCCAACTTTTTGAAAACCAAGTTCATTCGCTTTATTCTTTATTTTTTGGCTAACAATGCTCATTTAATACCACTCATCAATTGATGAACCCATAAAATACCAATAATTGTTTTTACATCGGCTATCTTTCCAGATTTAACCCAATCAAAGGCTTGTTGAATTGTTACAGGAGCCAATTCTAAGAATTCATCTTGATCTAAATTTCGTTCTGTTTTAATAAGATTCTCACCAAGATACATCCACATTATTTCATTTGAAAACCCTATAGCTGGGTAAATTTTTGTCATAAAAGTAAGTTTTTTTGCGACGTAACCTATTTCTTCAGATAATTCTCTTCTTGCGCAATCTAACGGCTTCTCTTCCTTGTCAAGTTTTCCTGCTGGAATTTCAATAAACTCTTGCTTTGGTCCATACCTATATTGCCTAATTAAACAAATCTCTCCTGATGGTAAGATTGGAACAACACATACTGCGCCTGGATGATCAACCCATTCGCGTGTACTTGTATCTCCATTTGGAAGCTTAACATGATCCAAAAATAAATTAATCAATTTCCCCTGAAAAATTTTTTGTGATGATATTTTTTTTTCTTCAAGTGTTGACATTGGTCTAGTTTTTTATTTTTACTAGAAACTGTTTTGCTTCGATAATTTGATCCCAATCCTCTACATGATTATCTTTTGAAGGGGCTGCATTTGATACTTCAATTAGGATTTTCTCTGCTGCTAATTGTCTATCATTTTGGTAGAGCGCTTTCGCATAGTAAACTTTCTGAACCAATGGCTTTTCGCCTGTATTAAGTGCTATTTTTAACAATCTCTCAGCCTCATCTTTATCAGGCCAAGATAAAAGGAATGGTATATACGGTGTTCTTAAATGAACAACTCCTAGCATAAAATATCCACCCCCATCTTTATATTCTGGGTCTAGATCTATAATTTTTTCGGAATTCATCTTCATAATATCTGCAAAACCTTCTCTTGCTGCTGCAATGATCCCAAATACTTCTGCCCAGCTTCCAAGGTTAGTTAAATACCAATATCTTATTCCTGCATCATTGGGATATTGATCTATAAAACCGATACCCAACTTAACTGCCTTATCAAAAATAACTTTCTTCTCCTCAATATCATTTAGAACATATTTACCCTTGAAATAATAACTTTTCAGAATTCCTATAGCCGCTTCAGGAGAGCTCTCTTTATGTAGGGCAGAATTATAAAATGCTATTGCAGAATTAATATGTATGGGCTTTGCTATATTTTTTATACTTCCCTTACTTCGAAGGGTATAGGCATTTAAGGCATTTTCAAGATCAGATTGCGAAAATAAAAAGTGAATGGTAAAGAAAGAAAAGAAGAGGGTCGATTTCATTAAAAATATTCAATATAAGTAATCTTTAATTCACGATTAAAGTAATCAACTTTATTTTCATCAAATAAAAGATTATTAAAATCTATTTCTATATGAAGTCTTTCGACAAAGGTCCAGCGTATAGCTGCATTTAAATATCCGCCTCGATTAATTGCTAGCGTCTTTGCCGTCATTTCATTTTCATTAAGAGCAGCATTATACTCCATCAAGATAGATAGTTCCGGGTTGAACTCCATATCAAACCCAACAAAATAATTTATATCACTATCTCCATCATTGGTCTCGACAAAATTATAATTTGATCCAAAATGCAATCCAAGGTTGCCTAGAGGCGTTATCCAGTTTTTGCTACTAGCAGCATAAAGGCCCATCGCTTTTATATCATATCTCATTAATGAATCTTGAGTATTAAACTTGCCTTGACCTTGCGTATTAATACCGATTGAAATTCCTGGTAATGTTTCTGTTTCATCAATCAGCAAATATTTTAGATTTGTTTCCGGCTTGGGGTGCATTACTAGGCTATCATCCCCTATAAGGTTTGACGAACCAAAAGATAGACCAAGCTGAAATCTATCGGTAAGCCCAACGCTAATTGAACTTGTTAAGCCACCTTCTTTTTGAACATGCATTTGCAATGAATAGCTTCCCCTTTGAAGCGTAGCTGCTGATGGTACTGAAATTAAATCAGTAGGCGGGGGATAGGATTGTGCGCGTAAAAATAATACATTTAACGAAAGCACAATAATTAAGATCGATCGATTTGGCTTAATATTGGTCATGCGGTTCCAATCAATTTACTCTTTGATATCTACTGAAAGCAAGTCTATGGGTATATAGGTTCTCCATACTTTGAAACTATTGCTCTAACTCTAAATTTAGGCATTGTCAACTTTCCCTCTTCATCAGCAATACTAAAAATAATTTGCTGAC
>Ga0207992_1001475_pt1 | contig 10540 bp, 10 predicted proteins | sample ETN02SmetaG_FD_185788 | JGI IMG/M metagenome (GOLD analysis project Ga0207992, IMG submission 185788) | Marine microbial and viral communities from oxygen minimum zone, Eastern Pacific Ocean - ETNP2014F10-02SV255 (SPAdes) (version 2) | ecosystem: Environmental > Aquatic > Marine > Oceanic ...
AGACGCTTCTCAACAATTAAATTTTGAAGAATTTGAAAATATGTTCTCTAGTTTAATTCCAATTTGTAAATCTGTCAAAAAAAATCTAATATGAAAATCCCTAAAATTAAAATGTTAATTCTTGATGTTGACGGTACTTTGACTGACAATGGAATCTACGTTGATGAAAATGGTATAGAATCAAAAAGATTTAATGCTAAAGATGGAGTCGGAATCCTAGAATTAATAAAAAAAAATATTATGGTGGGAATAATAAGTCATTCAGAAAGAGGTGATGGAATAAAATCAAGAGCATCCTACTTAGGGATAAAACACTGCTATGTTGGAAATGAAGCTAAAGATGAAATACTACTCTCTTGGATAAAAGATGAAAATATAACATTAGATGAAGTTGCTTTTATTGGGGATGATATAAATGATATGAGTATTATAGATATTGTTGGATTTAGTGCTTGCCCAAGAGACTCATCTCTTCCAGTAAAAAACAAGGTTTCAATTATTCTAAACACAAAAGGTGGATATGGTTGTGTTAGGGAATTTAGTGACCTATATTTGAGCCAAAATAATTAAATGAGCGTTTTAGTAAATAGTAATTCAAAAGTTATTGTACAAGGATTTACTGGATCAGAGGGAACTTTTCATGCTTCTCAAATGTTAGAATATGGGACAAATGTTGTGGGAGGAGTAACTCCAGGAAAAGGAAGGAACTATCATCTTGAAAGACCAGTATTTAACACCGTGTATGATGCAAAGAAAGAGACTGGAGCTAACGTATCAATAATTTTTGTACCTCCAGCATTTGCAGCTGATGCAATTCTAGAATCTATAGATTCAGAAATTGAAGTAATTGTTGCAATCACTGAAGGTATTCCAGTAAAAGATATGATTAAAGTTAAATCATATATAAAAGATAAAAAAAGCACATTAATTGGACCTAATTGCCCAGGTATAATAACACCTGATGAGGCAAAAGTAGGAATCATGCCTGGTTTTGTATTTAAAAAAGGGAATATCGGTATAATCTCTAAATCAGGAACTCTAACATATGAGGCAGCTGACCAAGTGGTAAAGGCTGGTTATGGAATATCTACCGCAATAGGTATTGGTGGAGATCCAATAGTCGGGACTTCTACATTAGATGCAATTAAATTATTTATGCAAGATGATGAGACTGAAGGTATAGTGATGATAGGAGAAATAGGAGGAAACTACGAAGCAGAGGCATCAAAATGGATAAGAGAAAATGGCAACAAGAAACCAGTTGTTGGGTTTATAGCTGGACAAACTGCACCAAAAGGGAAAAGAATGGGTCACGCTGGAGCAATCATTGGTGGAAAAGATGACACAGCAGAAGCTAAGATGAAAATAATGAGAGAGTGCGGTCTAACTGTTGCTGAATCTCCAGCAAATATCGGATCTAAATTAAAAGATTTATTATAAGTGTATTACCTCATCATATGCTGCTGCTGCAGCTTCCATAATTGCTTCAGACATTGTAGGATGAGGATGGACCGATTTAATAATTTCATGAGCAGTTGTCTCTAGCTTTCTTGCAGCTACGACTTCAGCAATCATCTCAGTGACATTATATCCAACCATATGACAACCTAACCACTCCCCGTATTTCTTATCAAATATAACCTTGACAAAACCATCAGAGTGACCAGAAGCATTAGCCTTTCCTGAAGCTGAAAAAGGGAATTTACCAACATTTATTTCATAACCAAGATCTTTTGCCTGTTTTTCTGTATAACCAACAGACGCTACTTCAGGACTACAATATGTACATGAAGGGATATTGTCATAATTTAAAACACCTGGATTCTTACCTGCAATTTTTTCAACACAAATAATACCCTCTGCTGATGCAACGTGAGCTAAAGCAGGACCTTTTACAACATCACCTATTGCATAGATTCCATCTATGTTTGTTTTATAGTAATCATCTACATTAATTTTGCCCTTTTCAGTAATTATTCCTAATTCCTCAAGACCTATATTTTCAATATTAGTTTCAACACCAACAGCTGAAAGTACAACATCACAATCCATCATTTCTTCTTTGTTATTTTTTGAGAAAATAACTTTGCATCCTTTTGAATTTGTTTTTACATCTTTTACTTCAGTATTTGTCATTATATCAATACCAGACTTCTTGAATGACTTCTCAAGTTGTTTAGATACATCTACATCTTCTAGAGGCAAAATATTAGGTAAGTATTCAATTACCGTTACTTTAGTCCCAATACTATTATAAAAATATGCGAACTCAGATCCAATTGCACCAGAACCTATAACAACTAAAGATTTTGGCTGCTTTTTAAGAGTCATTGCCTTTCTATACTCTATAACTTTTTCTCCATCAATTTTAATGTTTGGCAATTCTCTTGATCTACCTCCAGTTGCGATAATAATGTTATCACCTTTGTGATTCTGCTTTTTACCTTTTTCATCGGTAACTTCCACAGTATTTTTATCGATTATTTTACCAAAACCTGACAAAATATCAATTTTATTTTTTTTCATTAGAAAATTAACACCTTTACTCATGCCATCAGCAACTCCTCTACTTCTATTAATAATTGAGTCAAAATCGACACTAGAGCCTTTAATATTTATTCCGTAATCAGTAGAATGACTTACATAGTCAAAAACCTGAGCACTTTTTAATAATGCTTTAGTTGGGATGCAACCCCAGTTTAGACAAATTCCACCCAAAGATTCTTTTTCTACAACAGCAACTTTCATACCTAACTGAGATGCTCTAATTGCCGCAACGTAGCCTCCTGGACCTGACCCTACTACTATTAAATTATAAGACATATTTTTATTTTTTTGACAAATTTATATTCTAAATTATTATAATAAAACTATTGATAATTATATCTTGAACTTTATAACAAAGATTATATAATTTTAAAGTCATTTAATAAACTAAAATGAAAGATCTTAAAAATAAGACAGCAATAGTAACTGGAGGCTCAAAGGGTATTGGAAAAGGAATTGTTGAAAAATTAGCTAAATCAGGATGTAATGTTGCTTTTACTTATCTAAGTAGTGAGGAGTCCGCAATAGAAATAGAAAAATTATCTGAAAAATATAATGTAAAAATTAAAAAATATAAATCCAATGCTTCAGATTTTAATCAAAGTAGTAAGCTTATTGAGAATATACTGGATGATTTTGATAGCTATGATATATTAATTAATAATGCGGGAATAACTAGAGATAATCTAATATTAAGAATGGATGAGGAGTCTTGGAAAAAAGTAATTGATATCAATCTTAACTCATGCTTTAACTTAACAAAGTGTGCAATTAGAGAATTTATGAAGAAAAAAGAAGGTGTTATTATTAATATAAGTTCTATAGTAGGCATTAAAGGAAATGCAGGGCAATCAAATTATTCTGCATCGAAAGCTGGGATTAATGGCTTTACAAAATCAATTGCTCTTGAATTAGGTTCTAGAAATATAAGATGTAATGCGATTGCTCCAGGGTTTATTGAAACAGACATGACAAGTAAAGGTGACGGAAAACTTTTAGATAGTTGGATTGAATCGATACCTTTAAAAAGAGCTGGAAATGTTGATGATGTTGCTAATCTCTGTGTTTATTTAGCATCAGATAAAGGAAGCTATATTACCGGTCAAATAATAAAAGTAGATGGAGGTCTAGTTACTTAGACTTTTGTTTGTTCTTCTTGGGGTCAAGCTTTGTGATTTTTATCACATTATTTTTTTTGTCAAAATCAGCTAAAACTAAATCGCCTTTTTTAACATTTCCAGAAAGAATTTCTTCCGCAAGAACATCCTCAATATGTTTCTGTATAGCTCTTTCTAAAGGTCTCGCTCCATATTTAGGATTATAACCTTTCTCAATAATAAAATCCTTTGCCTTATGAGTTAGGTCAATTGAGTAACCAATCTCGTCAGCTTTGCTATAAAGTTTTTTAAGATTAATATCAATTATTTTATATAAATCTTCTTTGGTTAGAGAGTTGAAAATTATAATGTCATCAAGCCTATTGACAAATTCAGGATTAAATGTTCTTTGAAGAGCCTTATCTATAGTTGAATTTAAATTTTCATTAATATTATCTGTTCTTGATTTTGTTTCAAATCCAATCCCAGCACCAAAATCTTGAACGTCTCTCGCTCCAATATTTGATGTCATAATTAAGATAGTATTTCTAAAATCAACTCTATGTCCAAGGCCATCAGTTAAAAATCCTTCATCTAAAATTTGTAATAAAATATTAAATACATCTGGATGAGCCTTTTCAATTTCATCTAGTAATATTACACTGTAAGGTTTTCTTCTTACTTTTTCACTCAACTGACCCCCTTCTTCATACCCCACATAACCTGGAGGCGCACCAACTAGTCTTGATATAGAAAACTTTTCCATGTACTCAGACATGTCAACCCTAATAAGCGAATCATCCTTATCAAATAAGTAGTTAGCTAATACTTTAGCTAACTCTGTTTTTCCAACTCCAGTTGGTCCTAAGAATATAAATGAACCTATTGGTTTTTTTGGATCTTTTAGACCAACTCTTGTTCTTTTAATAGCTCTGACAAGTTTATCGATTGCATTATCTTGTCCAACAACTTTCTTGGATAATTTTTTTGGCATTCCTAGTAGACGGCTACTCTCATTTTGCTCTATCCTTTCTAAAGGGATTCCAGTAACCATTGAGATTACTTCGGAAATATTTTTTTCACCTACTTTATGCCTTTTTTTCTTGGAATCTTCTACCCACTTTTTTTTCTGAATGTCTAACTCTGAGAGAAGCTTTTTCTCCGTATCTCTAAGTTGAGCAGCTTCTTCATATTTTTGATTTTGAACAACTTGATTTTTTTGACTTTTAATTTTATCTATTTTCTCCTCTATTTCAACAATTACATCAGGAACATCTAGATTATGCATATGAACTCTAGAACCTGCTTCATCCATTAAATCGATAGCCTTATCAGGTAAAAATCTATCGCTTATATATCTATCGGATAATTTTACACAAGCCTCAATCGCTTCAGGCGAGTAAATCACATTATGATGGCTTTCGTATTTATCTTTGATATTTTCTAAAATATTTTGAGTTTCATCTGGTGTAGTCGGATCAATTACAACTACTTGAAATCTTCTTGCTAAAGCTCCGTCTTTTTCAACATACTGTCTATATTCATCCAAGGTAGTAGCTCCAATACATTGGAGTTCACCTCGAGCTAGAGCTGGCTTAAACATGTTAGAAGCATCTAGAGAGCCAGAAGCTCCTCCGGCACCTACAATAGTATGAAGCTCATCAATAAATAAAATAATATTATCTGATTTCTCAATCTCAGTCATTACTGCTTTCATCCTTTCCTCAAATTGACCTCTATATTTAGTTCCAGCAACTAAAGATGCTAAATCTAAAGTAACAACTCTTTTATTATGAAGAATTCTAGATACTTTTTTTTGGGTAATTCTTAAAGCTAAAGCTTCAGCTATTGCTGTTTTTCCAACACCTGGCTCACCAATTAAAATAGGATTATTTTTTTTTCTTCTAGTAAGTATTTGTGCGACTCTCTCTATCTCTTTTTCTCTTCCGATTACTGAATCTAATTTATTTTTTTCGGCTAATTTTGTTAAATCTTTTCCAAAATTATCTAGAATAGGAGTCTTAGATTTTTCTTTTGATTTTGGTGATTTTGGTGCTGGAGAACCCTTAATACTAGATAATTCATCATCTTCCATGGGTTCAGAAGAAGTAGTAGCCTCCGGATTACTTGTTTGATACTCAAGAAGTTCTTTTACAACATCATATGTAACATCAAATTTATCTAATATTTGAGTGGCTATATTATCCTCATCTCTTAAAATACTTAACAATAAATGCTCTGTTCCAATAAGTTTGCTTTTAAAAATTTTTGCTTCTAAATATGTTATTTTAAGAACTTTTTCAGTTTGTCTTGTCAATGGAATATTGGTTACATTCTTAAGGTTAGATGTACTTGTGTTTTTAGTATTATGCTCAACAGATGCTCGAAGATCTTCTAAACTTATCCCTAGTTTTTTTAGTAGGCTTATGGCAATTCCTTCACCTTCTCTAATAACACCGAGCAGTAAGTGTTCAGTTCCTATGTAATCATGCCCAAGTCGCAGTGCTTCCTCCCTGCTCAATGAGATTACTTCTTTTACTCTATTTGAAAATTTTGCTTCCATAACAATTTAATAACGTAAGGATAACTCATTTTGATAAAAAAAACTATTAAATATTTTTTTTAAAATTTCTAATAAGGAAGCCTGATTCTGGACCTCTAAGAAATAATAAGTCTATCACACTGTATCTATAATCAAAATTCTTGCCAAGAAAAAAATCATCTCTAATTTTATTAATATCGTTAGCTTGTCCATTTGAAAATTCAATCTTTTTTGACCTTAAATCAATGATTTCACTATTATCATCTTCGATAATTCTAATTTTATTATCATAATTTAAAATTTTAAGTAAATGTGTCAATAAGTCATAATTTAGATCAATAAGGTAATTATGTCTTCTTTTAAGCACATTAATTATTTCATCATTATAAAACAAAAAATAAGGGTATTTACCATATGATGACTGAATTGATTGAGTGTGGCTATTTATCCAATTTTTAGTATTATCAATTTTTAGGTCCTTCAATTTACAGTTTGTTTTATCATTTATTATTGGCACCTTAATATCAAATGATTTCACATCATTTGATATTCTTGTCTGATTAAACTCATACTGATTAGCATAATCTGAGTTAATATCAACTAGTATTTCACCTTTACCTATATTGTTAAAATAATTTACTGATGGCAAATATTGTGGTTCAACTAAAATCATATTATTAACTTTGTAAGTAAATATAATATGAGTAAGAAAAAAATATTAATTCCTCTAATAATTTTCTCTACAGTCCTGACCACTTGTAGCGTATATATTTACCAGATGCTTTACTCACCAAATTTTTTAATTAATAGTGATGAAAAATTTATTATCATCAATGAAAAAACTGAATTTAATGAGCTAATAAAGTCATTAGAAAGAGACACTATCATTAATGACATTTTATCATTTAGCGTATTAAGCAAAATAATGGATTACCAAGAAAATATTAAAGAAGGAGCCTACAAGGTTAAGACTAACATGTCTAATTACGACATGATTACAATGTTAAGATCAGGAAGTCAAACTCCTATTAACATAACATTTTCATACGCTAGGAAAATGGATGACCTAGCTGAAAAAATAACGAAAAAATTAAAAATGTCTGAAGATGATTTATTGAATTATCTATATCAAAACATGAAAACTTATGGCAATTTTAATAAAAACGATATAATTAGCATATTTCTGCCCGATACGTATGAAGTTTATTGGGATACTTCTCCAAAAGAATTTATTAATAAAATGGAAAAAGAGTATAGGAGATTTTGGGATGATCAAAGAAAGAAAAAACTTGAAAAATTAAAATTAAATCAAAAGGAAGTTATTGTCTTAGCTTCTATTGTAGCTTCAGAGACTAGGATGATTGATGAAGCAGATAGAATTGCGGGCGTTTATATAAATAGACTAAACAGAAATATGTTACTTCAGGCAGATCCAACACTTGTGTTTGCTGCTAATGACTACACCATTAGAAGGGTATTAAATAAACACAAAAAGATTAACTCTCCATATAACACATATAAATACAAAGGGCTTCCACCTGGACCAATAAGATTAGTTCCAAAAAAATATATAGATGCTGTACTTAATTATGAAAAACATAGATTTATATTTTTTTGTGCTAAAGCTGATTTCTCAGGTTATCATGAATTTGCAATCTCATTGACTCAACATAATAAAAATGCAAAAAAATTTCAAAGAGCTTTAAATGAAAGAAAGATTTTTAGATAATGTTAAAAGGTGATTTAAATATAAGAGTAAGATATTCTGATACTGATCAGATGGGATATGTTTATTATGGCAGATATGCGAGTTATTATGAAATAGCTAGGGTAGAGTTATTTAGAAGCCTAGGATTTTCATATAAAAAACTAGAAGATAGAGGTATAGGTATGCCTGTAATTGAGATGGAAAGTAAATACCTCATGCCAATAAAATATGATGAAAAAATCAAAATTATTACTTCAATTGAAGAGTTGCCCTTATCTAAAATAAAATTCACATATAAAATCTATAACTCTAAAGGAAAATTAGCAAATACCGGAAAAACTGCTCTTACATTTATTGATTTAAATAAGAAAAAAGCAGTTAGGATTCCCATTGAATTATTAGATATAATTAAAAGTAATTTTAAATGAAGGGACTTTTTAAATATATATCCATTTTTATGAGAGTTATTTTCAAGAGAATATACTTGGTTGGAAAAACCATATCATACTACAGTGTATTTAAAATATTTAAAAATAAACTGATTGAAGATGAAATATTCGAGAGATCTCTTGCAGTAGCCTTTAGCTTTACTATAGCATCGTTCCCCTTAATTATATTTCTCTTCACCTTATTACCATATATTAATGCTTGGGTTCCAGAAATTGACTCTGAAAAAATATTAATTTTTCTTCAAAACATTATGCCTTCAGATATGTTTAGTATAACTAAAAACACTATCCTTGATTTAGTTGAAACTAAAAGAGGAGGGCTTTTATCTATTGGGGTAATCTCATCTATATTTCTTTCTTCTAATGGATTTAATACATTAATTAAAACATTTAATAGCTGTCATAGAATCAGAGAAAACAGGAGCTTTTATGAGACAAGACTTATAGCAATGCTCTTAACTTTTGTTTTTTTTATAGTAACTATTATAGCTATAGTTCTATCTACACTTGGAGATTTTATAATTAATATAATTTTAGAATATAATTTATTTGACGATGCAGAATACTACACAATAAATTCTTATAAACTGCTCTCCTTATTTACCTCATTTTATTTACTAATTACATCTATATTCTATTTTGCACCTGTGACTCATAATAAATGGACATTTATTTCATCAGGATCGATTATTTCCGCAATCGGTTGTGTTGCAATATCATTAGCTTTTTCATTCTACATAAATAATTTCCCTACATATAATAAATTGTATGGATCTATAGGAATATTAATTGCATATATGGGCTGGGTTTATGTAATATCCTCTATTATATTAATTGGGTTTGAGTGGAATACAAGTATAGATATTGCAATTAAAAAATTAAAATCAAAATTTAATTAGAGGGTATTTTTGGCAAATGTCCTAATTAATATATTTTTGTCGCCAAGATTATTACAGAGGAGTGGCAGAGTGGTCGAATGCGGCGGTCTTGAAAACCGTTGTACCGCAAGGTACCGGGGGTTCGAATCCCTCCTCCTCTGCTTTTATTCAACATTACCCATAGTGAACTCAGATTTCTTTAAAGATGTATACCAAGTAGTTAAGCTTATACCAAGAGGAAGGGTTACATCATATGGAGCAATAGCAAAATATTTAGGAACTGCAAAAAGTGCTAGAGTTGTTGGGTGGGCTATGAACAATTCTCACTTTGACAAATCAATTCCTGCTCATAGAGTAGTGAATAGAAGTGGACTTCTAACAGGAAAACACCACTTTGAAGATAACAATACAATGGAAAAACTTTTAAATGAAGAAGGCATTAAAGTTAAAGATGATAGGATTAAAAATTTTAAAAAGTTATTTTGGGAACCTATTAAAGAGCTAGAACTATAAGATGAAAAAAATACTTACTTACCTTGTTTTATTAATATCTAATAGCCTATATAGTCAAGAGGATCTAAATAATTTATTTATTAAGTGTGATAGATGTGATAATAGCTTTTTAAAAAATGAAATTAATTATGTGAATCATGTGAGAGATCAAGGACATGCTGATATTCAATTATTTATATATAGAAATCGAAATGCAAATAATGGAAATAGGTACTCATTAGATTTTATTGGAAAAAATATATTTTCAGATAAGAAAATTTCTTTGTCATTAGATACTAATCCCAAGATGACAAGAGATGAAGTCAGAGTATCTCTTAAGAAAAAGATTGAACTAGGACTTTTATATTATTTAATTGAAACAGATTTAGCTGAAAAAATATCTATCTCTGTTGACACAGTTGTAAATAATGAAAACTCAAATAACTCTAGTTCAGATAAGTGGAAAAACTGGGTCTTTCAAAGTGCTGGAGAAGTAAATTTTGAAAATGAGACTAGTAGGAAAGAGTCTAACGTAAGAATAGAGCTAGAAGCAGATAAGGTAACAGATAAAATAAAATTGCAATTTGATATTGACTTTGAAAGATCAAATAATAAATATGAAAATCAAGATAATATATTCATAAGTAAAAGTAATAGAAAATCATTTGGAGCAAAGAGCGTATGGAGCATAAACAACAAATGGTCAGCTGGTTTTAACGCTGGTGCTAGTGGTGACACTTATCAAAATATTGATTATAGATATTATATTATGCCTGCTATTGAGTATAGTTTTTTTCCATATGATGAGTTTGTAAGAAGAGAAATGG
>Ga0207992_1001481_pt1 | contig 10520 bp, 9 predicted proteins | sample ETN02SmetaG_FD_185788 | JGI IMG/M metagenome (GOLD analysis project Ga0207992, IMG submission 185788) | Marine microbial and viral communities from oxygen minimum zone, Eastern Pacific Ocean - ETNP2014F10-02SV255 (SPAdes) (version 2) | ecosystem: Environmental > Aquatic > Marine > Oceanic ...
AGTGATAATGAGCATGCATGGCATTTTCATACAAAAAATCCAGGCTCTGATCTTGGATCGGAGCTAAATCCGCATTTTGATTCTTTGGAAGGATTGTACGATGAAACTGCTTTTCAAAGAGAACCCCCAGGATTGGATTGTTCAATTTTTATGAGTTGTGGACCTTTTGATCTTCCTGTTGGACGAGAAGTCCCTTTTTCATTCTGTATTATATTTGGACAAAATGAAGAAGACTTGATCAATAATGCCCGTTTTGCTCAAGTCATGTATAATTCACGGTATCAGGGATTTACTCCGCCTACCCGACCCAATGTTTATGTGGAAACAGATACTGGCGCTGTTAAGATCTATTGGGATGATGTAGCAGAACACTCTGTTGATGTTCTCACTGGTTATTCAGATTTTGAAGGATATAAGATTTACAAAAGCATTGATGGTGGAAAAAATTGGGGAGACGCATCAGGTCGTATTTATGACACGGATGGGTTGTTTGCAGGCTGGCGACCCTATAGGCAATTTGATCTATCCGCAGAAAGTGACTCGCTCCATTGTGTTTATTCAAATTCCTATGATTGTGAAAAGGGAAATAGACGGAATCATAGTATCAGCGGTGAAGATCCATATTTTCCCTGGTTCAGTCTCGGAGACGATACTGGAATGGAAATGATTCGTTTGGATGAATCAGAGTGGAAAATTGTGAATGGAGATACTTTTCAATACATGTTTGCGGATCAGGATGTGACGGATGGTTTGGAATATACTTATTCAGTTGTTTCTTACGATATGGGTGTAGAGCCAACTTATACTTCAAAATTTGTCCATATTGGAAACGGGCAATATGAATCGGTGCTGGATACAAATTATTCAAATCCGAATGAATGGGCAAACCCAGATGGCTATGCTTCTATTGAAAATTCAAAAGGGACTACCATTTTGGACCGTAATTTTGTCCAGGCGTTTCCGGGAATCCAACCCCGCGATAATCTAAGTAAGGTTAATGTTGTTCCGAATCCCTATATCGTACGATCAAATTTCAAAGAGACAGAATTTCTGCGACGGATCCGATTTACCAATTTACCGACCAAATGCAAGATCAAAATTTTCACATTATCTGGAGAACTTGTAGCAGAGTTGGCTCATGAAAGTATAACAAGTGGAAATAAATGGTGGGATATGAGAACAGTAAACAATCAGGAAATAGCGCCTGGACTCTATTTGTATCATATTCAACAAATTGATGCGCAATCAGATAAAATGATGGAAACCCTTGTTGGTAAATTCGCAGTGGTCCGATAAAGAAAAAATATTTAATTATTTTTTTCAATCAATGTGATGAAGACCAATCCTTTGTTTTGTTCCCACGAGAGTAAGCATTTTAAGTTAACTTTCATTTCTCCAGGTGTTGATTGTTCCAATATTAGCGGTTCGATTGGAGCTAACAAGGTGAGACGCATCGATTGTTGTAAGCAGTGTATGTTTTGTAAAATCGACACTGAATAACCAATCAAAATTTCAAACACTAATCATATTTAAATAGGGTATACTTCTATGAGATACTTGTTCATTTTGATTATTTTCCTGAATTTTCTATCAGGACAATCATCCACCTGGGACATCATCCAAGACACGGTCTGGACACCGAAGTGTGTTATGTGTCATGACCATGGGCTTTATTTTGCTGAACAATCTGGATTAATTTTAACCGAAGATGTAGCTTATGAAGAATTGATTAATATAATCCCAACAAATATTTTTGCAGCAGAAGATGGATTAGAATTAGTTGGGACTGATGGTATCACCAGTATTTATTCCAGTTTTCTCTGGGAAAAGATCAATGCAAATGATTATGAGCATTTTTATGAAGATCACCCTGAGTATGGGAGCCTAATGCCACTGGGGACGGAGTTCCTCACCAATGGAGAATTGGAATATATCCGCCAATGGATTATTGCCGGAGCACCAGAGACAGGCGTTGTAGCTGATGAATCCCTATTAGAAGATACAACCATTTTTGAAATACCTGAATTTGAGCCACTCCCACTACCGGAGAATGGCGTTCAATTTCATTTAGGTCCTTTCGAAGTACCTCCTCAATTCGAAAGGGAATTATTCTATTACACAGAAGTAGATACTCAGGGCATCCTTTTTGTGAATCGAATCGAAACTGTCTTGGCGCCTGGAAGTCACCATTTTATTGTTTACACCTATGATGATGACCTTTCATTTCAACTGCCTGAACTAAATATAATTCGCGATTTACGATATCCAGATGGGAGCTACAACCAGTATGTTTTATATTACATGGCATTCCAAAAATTTATCACAGGAACTCAGACTCGGTTTTTTGACTATAGACTTCCTGAAGGTGTTGCCCTAAGAATTGACCCATCTTATGGATTTGACTTGAACATTCATTATGCTAATTATTCCAACGATGCAATCATTGGGGAGGTTTATAACAATTATCATTTTGTTGATTCAACAGATGTGGATCATATTGGAAAAATCCTGCAGTTGAATAATAACGACATTGTATTACCGCCAGGTGAAGAAACTACTCTCAATAAGACTTTTTGGATGTTTGCAGAGTTTGGCGAAATTATTTCCATTTTTCAAATGTTCTCTCACGCGCATAAGCACAATACTGAATTCAAAGTTTTCCGACGATCACAAAGTGACCCTTATTATAAAGAATTAATTTATCTTGCGCTTGATTGGGATCACCCACCTATCATAGAATATGATCCACCTATGGTTTTTCATGAAGGCGATGGTCTTGAACTAGAAGCCACCTTTTACAATGATACGGATGAAGAAATTAATTTTGGATTATTGAGCACCGATGAAATGATGATTCTTTTTGGATTATATTATGAGGGGGAAAACTTGGCGACAGATGGCAATGATGAACCAATACCAACCCAAATCAGAATCTCAAAAATTTATCCAAATCCATTTAATCCAACCACTACAATCCGGTTTTCGATCGACAAGAAATTAAACACATCTCTAAAAATATTTGACATTTCTGGCCATATAGTTGAGACTTTGATAAGTGGCGACTTAGTTGTTGGTGAGCATGAGATTAATTGGGATGCGTCTAATTTTTCTAGTGGTGTGTATTTTGCTAAACTGAGTCAAAGCGATAATAGAGTTGTTAAAAAACTGATTTTATTAAAATGAAGATACCCAGGTTCCATCTAGCATTTCCCGTCCACGATCTTGAATTAGCTCGGGAGTTTTATATAAATGTTCTGGGGTGTACCTTGGGTCGAGAATCAAATAAATGGATAGATTTTAACCTTTTTGGTCATCAGGTTGTGGCACATCTTTCGCCAGATGATTGTACAGAAGTAAGGACAAATCCAGTTGATAACGATGCAATTCCTTCCAGACATTTTGGGGTGATCTTGCCTTGGGATGAATGGGAAGAATTATGTAGGAATATAAAGAATGATGGTCTGAAATTCTTGATAGAGCCTAAAACAAGATTTAAAAATAACTCGGGCGAACAGGGAACATTCTTTATAAAAGACCCTAGCGGAAATGCATTAGAGTTTAAATCATTTAAAGATGAAAATGATATCTTTAAGAAGTAATAAAAACAGATGCCCAAAATAAACTTTCTGCCTGATAACAAGAGTTTTGAAATAGGGTTAGATCAAACTATCCTGGATACTGCAATTCAAAATGGTATTCCTCATGTCAATGCATGTGGTGGAGAAGGTAAGTGCACTACCTGTAGATTACTTGTTTTAGATGGTGTTGAAAACTGTTCGCCTGAAACAGAAAAGGAAGTAAATCTTAAAGCAAAAGTTCACACAACTGATGAGTTTAGATTAGCATGCCAGACAACTATTACAAGTGATGTAACAGTTAGGAGATTGGTATTAAATAAGGAAGATATTGAATCTGTATCTGAAAGGGGCGTTTCGGGTCGGTTAGGTGAAACAAAAAGGATTGCAATTCTTTTTAGCGATATCAGAGGCTTTACGCCATTTTCCGAAAAGTTAACGCCCTACGATGTCGTATTTATTTTAAATAGATATTTTAATAGGATGGTAAAATCAGTAGAAACTAATTCGGGAATCGTAGACAATTATATCGGGGATGGTATGGTGGCGATCTTTGGTTTACATGATGAGTCTAACTCTGCACAATGTGCAGTTAAAGCAGCACTTGATATGTGCGTGGAGATGGATGATATGAAGCCCTACCTCAAAACTATGTATGGGCAAGATTTTGATATTGGTGTAGGTGTTCATTGGGGTGATGCAGTAGTAGGAGATATTGGTGCAGGTAAATCAAAACGCCTGACAGCCATAGGTGATGCCATGAACTTTGCAAGCCGTGTAGAGTCTGCAAATAAACAGTTTCAATCACGTGTACTGATTTCAGAAGAGGTGCACAACGAGATTAAAGATTCGTTGGTTATTAAGGATTTTATGCGCACAAATCTTCCTGGGATTGAAGGAAGAGTAACTCTATACGAAGTTGAGGATATTAATTTTGCTGAAGAACAAAAATCAGACAATGAATTTGTTGAAGATGACATTTTTTGGAAAAAATGTTCTGAAATAGAATCATTTATTGATAAACCACAACAGGTTTTCATAATTAAACGAGAACATATTCTTGTAGTAAATGCAGAAGGCAATTATTTTGCATTGAATGATAAATGTCCACATGCTTATCTAAGTTTAGAAGGTAGCGATATTGATATAAAAACAGAAACAATAGCATGCCGATGGCATAAAAGTCAATTTTGCTATAAAACAGGTGAAGTACGAGAGTGGCTAGATTTAAGTAATTTCCAAAAAATGCTTGGTAAGATCGGATTAAATGCAGAAGCAAAAGAGATCGCTGAAATGGAACGAATTCCTTTAGATATCTATCAAACAAAAGTGATAGATGGTTATATTTGGATAGGAATTCCACAAGGCCAATAACACAAGGAGTACGTTAAAATGGAGTCAAATGAAGTAAATAAAGATGGTGGTGAAGTTTCAAAAAAAGATATTCTTTGGACAAAATTATCACATACGGATAGTTTTAATGAAGATTCTCAACAAGTATTTAATATAAATCGAAATGAATTACTTGCTATAAAATCAGATAATAATTATTACGTGGTAAGTAACAGGTGTCCGCATGCAGGTCTGCCCCTAAAAGGTTGTACGATTGATAGTCAAGAACAGACCCTGACGTGTGTTTGGCACCATAGCAGTTTCTGCTATAAAACTGGTGAAGTTAAAGAATGGTTGAAGGTTAGTACCTTTGAAAGAATATTAGGTAAACTTTTTCTCAAGGGTAACAAACAAGCAGAGGGAATGATGGATATGGAGCCTATACCAGTTGACACATTTATGACTAAAGTAGAAGATGATCATTTGTGGGTTGGTTTTGATAATTAATATAGTCTGAGTCCTTAAATACTTAGGCTATAAATATTTAAGGCCGATGTTATGAAGCTAACTTAAGTGGTATTGAAAAACTAAATCACAAGCTCGGCCCTTTCGGTATTGTAAGAAACTATTTCCGAAAATCCTAAGCAGGAAGAGATGTGGGGTTCTTTTGAAAAAAAATAATCAAATCCATATCCCCATTTGTTCATAAATTTGTTTGAACACTAAAACGGAGTTTGACTATGAATCATTCCCTTTCTTTCACCCTCTTAATCAAACGAACTTGGACTGCTTTTTTCATTATTTCTTCCCTGCATAGTCAAAGCGTCTCTGGCGGCGATATGTTGACTGAAACACCTCTCTACCCAGTGCCAACAGAGATGACATTTGAAGAATTTCAGGATATGAATCGTCGTCTCACCATTGGATTGGCCCTGACATCAATTCCAATTCCAGGAATTATCCATAATTATGCGGGAGAGAAAAAAAAAGCACGCCGTTTATTTATGATTGGTGCTGGTGGATTAGGCCTTATGATTGCTGGTGCATCTATGATGGGTGATGAAAAATGGCCAGAATCAGATTATAATCTTACGATTCTGAATGCCGGAGAAGATAATGAAATACGCTATGAGAAAATTCCGATAAACCAGACTGGTAATGAGATTGATTACAAATTGGTTCCCATGAATAAACAAAGAGACGGTTCAGGCGGTGGACTCATTATTTTAGGAGCACTTGTTTTGGTTGGAGACATATTTTACGATTGGCTTTACGGCTGGAAAACGATTATTAATAAGCGGGATGCAGTCCGGTATAAATATGGACAGCAAATCCAGGTTTCAGTTAAGCCAGGGGTTAACTTTAATACACAATATGCTGGTATAAACTTTAGATTATTTTTCTAAATTTTTATTTTTCCCGGAATGATGAAATGGTTCCTTCTAACGCTTATTTTCAATTTGGTTTGCTCTCAAAATACAGACAGTTATGAGATCAAACGAAAATTAATGGTAGAAGACCAGATCGAAAGACGGGGTGTGAAGGACGAAGATGTCTTGATGGCAGTCCGAAAAGTTGAACGGGAAAAATTTGTTCCCAAAAAATACATCGACTTGGCCTATTCCGATAGGCCATTGCCTATTGGTTATAAACAAACAATCAGCCAACCCTATATTGTTGCTTATATGACAGAACAGCTACATGTTGAAAAATCTCATAAGGTATTGGAAATAGGTACAGGATCCGGATACCAGGCTGCCGTGTTAGCAGAATTATCAAATCATATTTTTACCATTGAGATTATCCCAGAGTTGGCTGAAGGTTCAGAGAAAGTGTTAAAAGAATTAGGGTATCAGAATATCACGGTACGATCCGGCGATGGTTATAAAGGCTGGCCAGAAGAAGCACCCTTTGATCGCATCATAGTTACAGCAGCTCCAGATAAGATTCCGGAAAAACTAGTAGAACAATTAGCTCCGAATGGTCGAATGATTCTACCTGTAGGTGGGAGTATTTTTGCCCAACATCTGTATTTAGTTAAAAAGGACGAAACGGAGAATATTACAAAAGAAAAGATTCTAGCTGTTCGGTTTGTCCCAATGGTAAAAGAATAATTTTAACTTTTATATTAAGTAAACGTAGGAATTAGCATGCATAGAGTATTGATCTTTCTTTTACCTATATTTTGTTTTTCTAAAAACCTTACCCTGGAAAATCGTTTTAATCCGCCAGCGAGAGAGCTAATGGATATTGAGATTGTAGGAGATATTATGATTATTCCTGGGAATCTGGACGGATATGATTTCTATGATATATCTGACCCCAATAACCCCATTCATTTATCAAACCTGAGTGTTCCTATGGGAAACCGCGAACAGCCAGGCATTTGGGTTTCTGCCACAGATAGCATTGCCTATTTCTCTAGCCGGACTCGGGGGGGTGGTTCTGCGATTGTTGATTTTAGTGATCCTTCAAATCCAAACCATGTGGGATCTTTATCATTCACTGGATTTGAAATAAACAACCCATCCTTGGAAGGATCAGATATATATGGTGGTCTTCTAGCGGTAGCTTGCCATGAAAATGGTGTGGGCATTTGGGACATATCAACTCCGCAAAACCCGGATTTGAATTTTATTTATGAATGCGAAAATGCCTTGACAGTTGCCTTTATCGATTCGAATAATATTGCAATAGGAAATAGTGAATTTGGTGTAATTCTTACAGAAATAAATTGTTTGGTGGATTCGTGTGATGGTACATCTTTCATGACGAGTGGGGCGGTTAAGGATATTGCAATTCAGGACAGTTTACTTTTTATTGCTGAAGGGTCAGCGGGTGTTTCCGTTTATGATATTTCTGATATGAATAATCCTATATTTCTTGATTCGTATGATACACCGGGTCTCGCCAATAAAATTGCGTTATTTGACAATAATAAAGTCGCCGTGGCTGATTGGCTGGACGTTAATATTATAGAATGGACGGGGCAAGAGTTCCAATTAGTTGGCTATAAATCAACGGGAAAGCGAACCATGGCTATCAGTGCCAGGGACAACGTGATTTTTTCTGCTGAATGGCAGCATTTACAGACATTCTCTTTTGGTGAGATCCAAGACGCTGATTTGGATATAAGTTCCTGGGATATTTCTTATCCGGCTCTGGAAATTGGAGAAAGCGATACATTTAATCTTTTGGTAGAAAACAACGGACAATTTCCGCTGGGATTAACATACCCAACATTCACCCACCCTGATTTCCAGGTTTATAATTTTCCGGAATATCTTGATATAGATGATTCAATAATTTCTAAAATTGTTTACACACGATCAAACCAAAATGCATCCGGTGTGATGCAGATTACATCTAATGACCCAGATGAACCATCAATTCAAGTCCAATTGGTTGGAAACTATGATGGTGGAATAGTTGGCATAGAAGCGCCAGACTTTACCCTTCCAATCGTTGCCAATGGTACCGGAAATTTTACATTGAGTGATCATTTAGGACAAATTGTTGTCCTTGCTTTCTTCGCACCGGGATGACCCGTTTGCAGTCCGGAGTTATCGGACTTTGAAACAGCCATTTGGCAAACATTCCCCCAAGACAGTGTATTGGTTCTTGGGATTACATCTGTTAACCAAAATCAGATTACCCAATTCTTATCAGAAACAGGCATCACCTATCCTATTATCCAGGATGAATCCACAGGCGGTGGATTCGGCGGTTTTGGGGGTGAAGTTTATGATGATTATTATATTCCAAATCAGGGGTCGCCATATCCACGGGATTTTATTGTTGATCAAAATGGGACATTGGTCTATGCCAATAACGAAATTGATACAGAATACATGATCTATATTTTGGATGAACTTTTATCTGAAGAAGATTTGGTGACAAATGAAAAAGGCTTATTCCCTTCTCAATTTAGTTTATTTCCAGCCTATCCGAACCCATTTAATCCAACCACTACGATACGATTTAACTTGTTAGAGATACAAAGTAAGGTGACTTTGCATATTATTGATATAACTGGTCGTGTGGTTGAAACATTGGTGGATGCAGCATCTGTGGGCACAAAGGATCAATCAAAATCTGTTGAGTATGAAGTAGTTTGGAATGCATCCAATCAGGCAAGTGGAATTTATTTTGCCTATCTCAAATCTGGGTCCATGGTAAAATCACAGAAATTGATTCTTATAAAATAACCACTACCAGTATAAAAACTGCCGGTCATTTATAATTCCGTTTGATATTAACATATCCGTCAAACATAGGACTGGCAAATTTAGTTTTAATAACAATGATCCTAAGATTCGCCCCTGGAAACTCAAAATATTGAAATAAATTCAATCTATGAAAAATTGGATTATTATTGGTATCCTGTCTTTAGCATGTATTATGGGGAAAGACCGTTGGTATGCAAAGAACTTAAAGGGGATAGAAGAGCTACATCTTGAGTTTAATCTAATTGGCTTGGATGATTCTGTGTGGGAAAACCGTGTTGTAAGTTTTATTGAGCTCAGATTCTTAGAATATGATTTACGAATGGTAGAAAATAAAATGCCTAAAATATCATTCGATATACATGTTTTGGATTCTCGTGTTGAAAAACTCTCTTCCTTTCTCGTAGTACTATCCGTATATAATTACAGTGTTTCTGAAAAAAATTATTATAAATCTTTAGCGGATACACTTGTAACAAAGCGGCTTATGACAAGTAAGGTTTTCTCTCATGAAATATTAGGTCAAAGTTCCAGCCAAAACCTTTATCGGGATGTAGAAAAATCCATAAACCAGTTGATTTCATTTTTCATTGATCAGTGGTATAAAGACAATCCAATGAAGCAATTTTAAGTAATCTTTAGTATAATATCTTTTTAAAGCTCTTTCTTTGACTATTTGCAAGAGTGATGTAAGTTTTCAGGAAGGGCGGAAAACAAACCTTCACTTTCAATGATGTTCATGGTCCGAGGTATAATCATAATCCATCTTGTTAGTCTCTGTCTTGGAGAAGAGATTACACAATCCGTTTCTGTTAAGACAGGGGATCAACTTGCTGTCTTAGAGTTCGAAGGGTGGGCTGTATCCGAACCGCTCACAGAATTTCTTACTGAAGAATTTCGTCAGACTGTTAGCGACTTGAAAATATTTCAGGTTCAGGATCGTGGGATTACCAATCAAATAAAAATTTTCAAACCCCGGAAAAAAGACTATTGGTCCTGTTGGAGTAAGGAATGTGCTATTGATCTTGGTCGTAAGTTGGGCGTGAATTATGTCATTGCAGGAAATATCCAGAAAAAAGGTGATGATACATTTATTATCAATGGCAGATTATTTTCCGTAGATATGGAAACTATGCTTGATGAATTTGCCATGGGTACTTCCGGGATCACGGACAGCCTCCTTTTGGAAATGAAAAAAATGGCTTATAATGTAAGTGGTCTTCCCATTCCAGACACTTTATCTGTTGGCAGTGGTATCTCTCAAGTTGCCACAACTGACGATATCAAACGGAAACGGCAATGGATACAACTCCCGCCTATACCCAGCAAAATTAAAGCACTTATGATGTCCACAGCTATTCCTGGAAGTGGTCAAATTTGGGCAGAG
>Ga0207992_1001483_pt1 | contig 10504 bp, 8 predicted proteins | sample ETN02SmetaG_FD_185788 | JGI IMG/M metagenome (GOLD analysis project Ga0207992, IMG submission 185788) | Marine microbial and viral communities from oxygen minimum zone, Eastern Pacific Ocean - ETNP2014F10-02SV255 (SPAdes) (version 2) | ecosystem: Environmental > Aquatic > Marine > Oceanic ...
GTGTTTTATCACTTTTTTCATGTCCAAAAAGCTTAACTGATAAATCATGAGCTAAAACAACGCTTAACATATGACCAAGCAAGGTAATAATTACTTGAATAGTCCATAGTGCTACTGGAGATAAAAAGTAAACAACCGTTACGTCATCTACCCCAAATAAATTAGCACCTGTTCCTATTGGGTTATTGAGTCTATAGAAAAAAGTTTGAGATTCGAAAAGTAATAAACTTAAATAATGTGTGACATGATAAGCAAAAGCAATAGGCAGCATGGTGTGAGCAAATGTTAAAGAAACCTCAGCAAGAGAATAATCTGAATTAGAAACTTTTATTGCAAAATAACAGGCGAAACGATAGAAACCAATTAAAACAAGGTTTATCCCTAAGAAAGCAAGTGTTGAAAAAACTAGATCATAAACTCTAGTTCCAAATTGGTTATACCAAAAAACAGTTCCCCTAAGGCCATCATAAGTCACAGTACCAATCATCAACAGGATGAAATATTCCATTCCTTTCAGTCTTGAAAGGTTTGAAATATTTTGTAATAAAGTTCTAAAGACAGGCCTAGAGTTAACAATTTTTAATTTGCTGTAGAGATGATGTAGCAATAAAAGAGGATCTATCTCTATAGATGTTTTATTTAGAAATAATTTAAATCCATTTACTGTTAGAAAAAGCAATAAGAAAAGTACACCAATATGAAATGGGTTCCCAGGCTTTTTCCACACTAGTTCAAACCATGTAAGACCAAGAAACAAAACACAAGCTATATAAACGGAAGAGGGCTTATTGTCGTTTGATAGAAATATATTTAAAGGATTAAATTTTGCATACAAGTCCCCAAACAAAAGGCCTAAAACGGGTACGCCAATCCATAAAAACACCCAGAGTATTAAAGGAGCTATTGAGGTTTTAGGTTCCTCGTTTCCAATTAAGCCAGGAGTAATGAGAAGAAATAAAATTACAAAGCCAAATAATTTACCGAAGACAGTTTGTTTATTGCTAAATAGCTTTTCTTCATTAGTTAAGATTGATTCTTTCCAAGAAATTTTAAGAAAAACAAATGTCAAAATTATTACCCATGCTGAAACATTTAATACAGTTTGAAAAGGTATAGGTAGGTCCCCAACACTTCCAATGCCATGATTTAAATTTGTTGAGATAAAGCTTTGCATTTCTTCCTTTTTATATATTAATTATTAAGTATAATCTAAGTAAGAGAAGGAACATTTATGTGCGTAGTATGTAACAAAGCAATAGAATATAGCGACTCTGCTTTATTAGCTGTAAATACTGATAGTAACGAATCTTTTACTATTCCAATAGTAAAAGGGCTTATAGAGAACCACAGTTTTGAAACTATTCAATCTTTATTAATTAAGGCTTCTTTAGTTGGAATTATTTTTTAATTTATACATTTACTACAAAAACCCAAAAGCTCTAAAGTATGATCTTTAATTTCGAAGTTAAATGTTTTTTCAATTTTATTAACTTCAGTATCTATATTTTTTTCAAATTTCTTACTTAGGTTTATATCAATAATATCCCCACAGCTTGTGCAGAAGAGGTGATGGTGATGACCTCCTTCGTGATCGGTAACTTCAAAAACCGTAATACTATCTGTAGTAGTAAACTCTTTTATAATCTCAACACTTTTTAAATCATTCAATGCCCTGTACAAAGTCGATAAAGCAACCTTTCCTTCAAGTTGTTTTTGAAGCTTTTCTATAGATATTGGATTTTTATTTTTTATAATCTCTTCAACAATTAGCAATCGAGGGCCTGTAATAGAGATATTCTTTTCAATCAGTATTTCGGTAGCGCTCTTCTTCATAAATATATTATATACAGAGTGGGGAAAATAAATGAGAATTATTCTCATTTATTTATATAACATGTTAAGATTTTGAAAATGGATATTTTAATGTACACAATTATAGGATCAATACCTTTATGTTCTTGTCACATAAGGTATGTATGTTATTGCGAGTTAAAAAAAATGAAAGAAGGTAGTTAATAATATGTCAGATTTTGTAGTGGTAGTTTTAGCAAGCATTGCTGCTGGCTTACTTTCGTTGTCAGTTGCTTTGTTTTTATTAGGTAGTGAACGATTTTCATCCAAGCTAATTAAATACGGAACCCCTTTTGCTGCAGGTGTATTATTAATGATTGCATTTAGAGACCTTTTACCTGAAGCAATAGCGGAGGGAGGAACAGAAGTTCTTAACGCAACATTAATTGCAATTATTATATTTTTTCTAATTGAAAAAGGATTTAAGTCATTTCACCATCATCATGAGGAAGATAAAAATAAAGAAACAGACACTACGCAAGGTTGGCTATTTATCATTGGAGACATATTTCATAACCTTATTGATGGTATTTCTTTGGGTGGTGCTTTTTTATTAGGTAGAGATACTGGGTTAGTAGCAACAGTTGCATTAATTGCACATGATATTCCTCTTGAGGTTGGAGAGTTTGGTAATCAATTAAGAGTAGGTTTTACAAAAAGACAAACTATTTTACGTAATGTTTTATCGGGCTTAACGACTGTTATTGGTGCAGTATTGACATATCAAATAGGTGGGGATCTAGATATACCGATGGGTTATCTATATGGTGGAATTGCTGGATTCTTTATCTATATAGCTCTTAGTGATATTGTTCCAACAATTCATTCATCAGAAAAAGTAAGATACGGACTTCAGACAGGATTTTTAATTTTTGGATTAATATTTGGTGGAACCGTATCAGCTCTTGCCCACGACTATATTGACGTTGGGCACAACCATGAACACCATGATGAAGAAGAACACCATGATGAAGAAGAACACCATGATGAAGAAGAACACCATGATGAAGAAGAACACCATGATGAAGAAGGACACCATGATGAAGAAGGACACCATGATGAAGAAGGACACCATGATGAAGAAGGACACCATGATGAAGAAGGACACCATGATGAAGAAGAAGGAGAAGCTTATTTTGATGAGGTTGTTGTTCCCGAATCTGCTCCAGAAAGTCTACAGATATTAACTTATAACCTATCTGATAAAGCAAAACTATATTTTATTACCACCGTTGAGACAGAGATTCATGTCCATGGATACGATATTCATTTTATGGTGTATCCAGATAAAGAAAATAAATTAACTATAGATTTGTCTATAGCTGGTGAGTTTGAGATAGAAGATCACGAATCTGGGGTTGAGTTTGCTAGACTAATAGTGAACCCCTAATGAATGAAAAAAAAACATAACTCACAAGAAAAAGTAATAGAAGCTTTTAAAGAAGAAAATATAAATATTGAAATATTAAACCTAGATGTTTCAACAAAAACCTCTCAAGAAGCAGCAGACGCTGTAAATTGTGACATAAAACAAATAGCAAAATCAATTGTTTTCTTCGAAAGAACTAAAAACAAACTTGTCCAAATATTTATTTCAGGACCAAACAGAGTAAATTTAGAATCTTTTCAAAACCAAACAAATTTAAGCATAGAAAAAGCAGATGCAGATTATGTTAGAGAGAACACAGGTTTTGCAATTGGAGGAGTAGCTCCACTTGGCCACAAGAACAGCCCTATTTATTTTATGGATAATACACTAGTTGAATTTGATGAGGTTTGGTGTGCGGCTGGGACGCCTAGTTCATTATTTAAGTTAAAAACAGAAGACCTACTTAGGGTTACTGAAGCAAAAATATTAAATATAATTTAGATATATGGATATTTATTCTATTTGGGCTAAATCAAAAAATAAAAGTTTAGATAAAGCTAAAGAACTTATTAATGAGATTGCAGAAAAAGAAGAGACCAAGCCCTTTAATCCACACGTAACCCTTGTTACAAATATACTTTCTTTACAGAAAGCTGAAGAAACACTTGAGAAGATCAACAAGAAAAAAATTATAGTTAATTTTGATTCTGTAGGAAAAGGTAATACTTACTTTCAGAGATTATTTTTAACCTCATCAGATAACTTCCCTTTTTTTAATGCTGTTTCATCAATAGAGGCATGGCCTAGTCTTTGGACTCCGCATCTTTCATTGTTTTATGGGAATGAGCTACCATTGAATTTTTCTATTGATGAAATTAATAATTTATTACCAATTGAGGGAGTTTTCGACACCTTAGAGCTTTATATAACAGGTCCTGATGTATCAAGCTGGAAAGAAGTTACATCAATCTCTTTAGACTAGTTTGGGCTTTGAGCCCGGATGTTTAATTTCAGTGACAGTTAAAACAAAAAAACCGGGCTGTGCCCGGTTAATTTAAACAATAGAAACTAGGCACTTATGTAAGTAAATTCCACCAATTCCAGTTGTTTGTTTTTAACATTGATAAAATAATACACATTAAAATTAGTAAATAACAATTCAAATAAAAAATCTAATAACCTACGATTAGCCCTATTCTTTTAATCGTGACTAAATTAATTGAAACAATAGACCTAACTAAGGTTTATGGAGAAAAAGAAACAGCTGTAACAGCTTTAAGTTCTATAAATACTACATTTAATCAGAATCAGTTTACTGCAATCATGGGTCCATCAGGGTCTGGAAAATCAACCCTTCTTCATTGTTTAGCCGGACTTGATAAGGTTAGTTCTGGATCTATTCTTATTAAAGGTGTTGATCTAGCTTCATTGAACGATAAGCAGTTAACAAAGATGAGAAGAGATAGTTTTGGTTTTATCTTTCAAGCATTTAACTTGATACCAACTCTGACAGCTGAGGAAAACATAACACTCCCATCTTCTGTTGCTGGGAAAAAACCTGAACAGAGTTGGGTTGAAAAAATTATAAAAACTATGGATATTGGAGACAGATTAACACACAGGCCTAATGAATTATCTGGAGGACAGCAACAAAGAGTTGCTGCAGCAAGAGCGATGGCTTCAAAGCCCGAAGTAATATTTGCAGATGAGCCTTCAGGGAACCTAGATTCAAAATCAAGCAAAGAGCTTTTAGTTTTTATGAAATCAATAGTTAGTGAGTTAAATCAAACGGTTGTAATGGTTACCCACGATCCTTTTGCAGCTTCTTTTGCGGAAAGAGTAATTATGTTAAAAGATGGAGAAATAGCGAATGATTTAGATAACCCAACACAAGAAGAGATAGTTTCACAAGTAACTTCATTAACAGATATATAAATGTACGGCTTTACTAAAAGACCACTATTTCTAATTGCTTGGAAGAATTTAAAGACATACCCGGTACGGATACTGCTCACTACATCTTCAATAATATTAGGAGTAGCAGTAATTATTGCATCAAGTATATTTTCTGAAAGCAATAAGTCTGCTTTTGATAATTTATTTTCTGGAATATACGAAGGAATTGATTTAGTTGTAAACCCGGTACAAGAAGAATTTGCTGGAGATTTTGCAGGAAGCGGAGGACAAGGTCCAGTTTCTTTTGACTTAAAGAAAATTCCTGACTCAAAAATAAAAGAAATCCAAGAGCTACCAGGAGTAAAAGGAGCTTGGGGTGAGGTATTGGGTTTTGCTCAGTTTATAAAAATTGTTGATGGTGAAACAATCTTTATTTCTAATGGTTTTGCTCCAACATTTGGTGGAGCATGGGATACATCCCCCTATGCAAAACAGTGGGAGTTAGTTGAAGGCAAACCACCAGTAAACAATAAACAAGTTGTGATGGATGTAACTACAGCGGAAAATAATGGATACTTAGTTGGTGACAGGGTAACCGTATTAGCCGGCTCGACTCCTGCTTCTTTTACCATTGTTGGTATAGCTGAGTTTGCAAACGTAGGGTCACCTGGTGGAGCAACTTTTGCATTGTTTGAATTTAAGACAGCCCAAAGGTTATTGGATTCAGAAGGGGGGGTTGATTTAATAAATATTGTCATTGAGAATAATGCAGATATAGAAACGGTTAGAGGTTTAATTGAAAACTTGGACGAAGGAAGCTTAGAAGTCATTAATGCACAAGAAGCTGCAGCAGAGCAAGCAGATGGAATTAAGCAGGGATTAAATTTCTTTAATACCATTTTGAATGTTTTTGCAGGGATAGCACTTTTTGTTGGGGCCTTTATTATTCAGAATACTTTCAGGATCCTTTTATTACAGAGAACCAAAGAGCTATCACTTCTTAGAGCATTAGGAACATCAAAGAATCAAATATACAGACTAGTTCTCTCTGAATCAATTTTTATGTCAGTTATTGGTTCTGGAATAGGAATTGGCTTAGGTATTGGGCTTGCAGTAGTAGTGAAGGAGGGTCTAAAATATTTTGAATTCGGATTACCTGATGGACCTCTTGTATTAACAACAGAAGCTGCAATTACAGGTGCTGTTGTTGGTATATCTGTAACAATTTTATCTTCATTGCTCCCAGCAAGAAAAGCTTCTCAGGTTAGCCCCATGGAAGCAATTAGAGAAAGCACTTTAACGCCTAAACGCAAGTCATTAATCAAAAGACTAATTTTTGGTTCAGCTGTGACAACCTTAGGCTTCGTTATGTTATTTGGTGTTTTATATGACTTTTTAGACTTACCTTCCTTATCTGGACTACAGCAGGTTGGGTTTGGAGCAGGCGTAATTTTTATTGGTATATCAATTGTTACACCATCAATTACAAAACCTTTTGTATTTTTATTTGATAAAGTATACGAAATAATATTTGGAATTTTAGGAAAGCTTGCAACAGAGAACTCAAAAAGAACACCAAGAAGAACAGCATCTACAGCCTCTGCTTTGATGATTGGGTTAACATTAATTTCTCTAGCAAATGTCATAACAACATCTTTTAAAGCACAAGCAGAATCAGTTGTAGGTGAAGTTGTGAAAGCAGATTATCAAGTAAGTGCAGCCCAAGTATTTGTTTCTCCAGGAATTCCGACAGGTCTCTCAGATGAACTCATTGAGTTAGAAGAAGTGACTAAGTTATCTAGATCAAGAGCAACTATTGTAGGTTACGAAGACAGACCTCTTATTTTAGGAGCTGTTGACGAAGCTATATTTGATTTAATAAAAACAGAGAGTATATCTGGATCGAAGGAAGATTTTGTAAAACTTAACTCCATGGGTGTACTTAAACAAAAAGCAGAGAGAGACAATATTGATATTGGGGATGAAATAATTCTTACAATCCCAGAAGAAGGAGTGATGACTTTTACAATTGCTTATATTTTTGACTGGACAACACCCCCACCAGCAGAGTTCTTTCTATTGTTAGAAAATTACAGTTTCTTTTCTAATGAATCGTTAGACACCGAGATATATTTTAACGTAAAAGAAAAAAATCAAGCTACTCAAGACAAATTAGATGCTATTTTATCTGACTATCCTGGAGCGAAATTAAGAGACCAAGATGGTTTGGTTGAGGAGGCAAACAACCAGATACAACAATTGTTGAATGTTATATATGGATTTTTATCTATATCAGTATTTGTTGCATTATTCGGAATAACAAATACGCTTTCACTATCTGTTTATGAGAGAACAAGAGAAATAGGACTAATGAGAGCAATAGGAACATACAGGAAACAAGTGAGGAGAATGATATTTATAGAGTCATCAATAATTTCAATATTTGGAGCAGTTTTAGGAACAAGTCTCGGAATATTCTTTGCTTGGAGTCTTATTAAAGCACTGGAAGAAGATGGTTTCAGCAACTTTACTGTATCTATCTCGCAAACTTTTACTTGGATAGGCATCTCAATTATTGCAGGAGTGATTGCAGCAATCCTCCCTGCAATTAAAGCTTCTAGGCAGAATATCTTAGAAGCAATCTCCTATGAATAATTAACAGCAGTCTTTAGTATGTTTATATGAGTTTAAAAGAAATAGTTAATTTGCTATCTACATTTGTAGAAATACCATCAGTAAGTTCAGAACCAGGAAGATATGGGGACTTAGAGAAGTCAGCAGTCTTCGTTAAAGATTTATTTAAAGATTTAGGCTTATCTTCTAAAGTTGTAAAAAGCGGTGATGGTAAACCAGCAGTTTTAGCTCAAACAGAAATACTTTCATCAAGAAAGACTGTACTACTTTATGCACACCACGATGTCCAGCCAGTAGGTGATATGGATCTTTGGAAGACAGACCCTTTTACACCTGAAATTATCAATGGAAGATTATACGGAAGAGGGTCAGGAGACAATAAAGCTGGAGTTATAACTCATCATCAAGTTGTAAAGGAGTTAATTGAGGATATACCTGTGAATATAAAAGTGTTTATTGAAGGAGAAGAAGAAATAGGATCTCCTACAATGGAACAATTTATTATTGAGAACAAAAAGGATTTAGAAGCAGATGTAATAGTTATTGCTGATTCAGGAAATATTAAATCAGGTCTTCCAACAATAACCACTTCTTTAAGAGGCTTAGTTGATGGAACAATAATTGTTGAGCAACCAATGAATGCAGTTCACTCTGGTCTTGGTGGTGGGATTGTTCCAGATGCATTTATGATACTTAGTAAAATAATTTCTTCTTTTCATAATGAAAAAGGAGAGCTACAAATTGAAGGCCTAACCCCAACTGATGCTGAAGTTTTTGAAATTCCAAAAGAGGATATTAAAAAGCTAATGGGTTCAGAGGAAATTAATTTGTTTGAAACAGAAAGCTACTCAAAAAGACTTTGGCTAGAACCAGCAATAAGTGTATTAGCTATAGATGCTCCGGGAGTAGATGAATCGATTAATCTTTTAATTCCTAGAACTAAAGCAAAGGTTAGTTTAAGACTTCCACCCACTGAAGATCCAGAACATGCAATGAAAATGCTGGAAGAGCACATAAAGCAAAATATACCTTGGAATGCAAATGTAAAATTTATTCCTGAGTCAAAAGGAAGTGGAGTTGTTGCAGATCCAAATAAAGAATTTACTAAAAAATTAATTAAAGAATTTAGAGAAGTATGGGAAACAGAGCCCGCGTTCATGGGGGTTGGGGGCTCAATACCTTTTGCGAATGTTTTTACAGATCAATTTCCAGACGCTGAACTCGTATTAATAGGCCCAGGAGATGATGAAGGAAACGCCCACGCACCAAATGAAAGTGTTTGCATAGAAGATATTGAAAAGCTGATTAAAAGCCTCATTAATACATTAAAAAACTATTAAGCCTTTTTAAAACGTAATAGAATAAATATAAGATGGAGATAATTTCACAAGTAACAATTGATGATTCTGTATACCTTGCTACAGACTTAATTGAAATAGCTTCAAAGAAAGCAAAGCCTAAAGATAAAAGAAGGAAGACTCAATTCTCAAGAATTCTCAACAATTCAAAAACTCTTGAAACCACTATGCACCTCACAGATGAAGTTATGAGGGTTTCCTCTTCAAAGGCTTCAGGAAAAATATTAAGAGATATAAGTCAAAAAGTAACGCTAAAAGGGCTTGGTTTAATTGATTTCATAGGGTTAAAAGTAATTATCTTAATTTCAAATATTTTGCCAGGTCTTACAAAATATATTGTTGAAACAAGAATCAAGTTAAGTTCGAAAGGAATAATTTCAAATTCTGAAAGAAAAAAACTGACAAAATATATTCAAGAAAGAAAACAAGAAGATATTGATATAAATGTAAACGTACTTGGTGAAGCAGTCCTAGGGGAAGAAGAAGCAGATAAAAGATATAAAGAGATCCTATCTGTAATGGAATTAGAAGAAGTTACTTATATTTCTGTAAAGATATCTGCAATAGTTAGCCAGCTTAAAGAAGTAGACCATGAAGGTTCAGTTAATAGAGTTGCTGAAAAACTTAGAGTAATTTACATCAAAGCAATAGAAGAGAATGTTTTTGTAAATCTTGATATGGAGGAATATAGAGATTTAGAAGTAACAGTCGATGTCTTCAAAAAGCTTCTTGATGAAGAAAAGTTTGAAAACCTTTATGCAGGCATTGTTTTACAAGCATATTTACCAGATTCGCATTTAGCTTTTGAAGATCTAATTGTTTGGGCTAAACAAAGATATGAAAAAACTGGAGCAAGAGTAAAGGTAAGAATTGTTAAGGGTGCAAATTTAGCTATGGAAAGAACAGAAAGCGAACTAAATGGATGGAAAGCAGGACCATATGAAAGTAAGGAAGAAGTTGATGCAAGCTATGCAAGGTTAATAAATGCTGCTATTGACTCACACCTTAAAGATTTTTTAACTATTGGTGTAGCAAGTCATAACTTATTTCATATTGCTTTTGCACAAACGCTTGGACAGATAAGAGATTGCAAAGAGCAGGTTGAGATTGAAATGTTGGATGGGATGGCTAATCCAGAGGCTCTTGCTGTTAAAGAAAGATTTGGTTCAGTACTTCTTTACTCTCCAGTTACTTCAGATGCAGATTTTCCTTCAGCTGTTGCTTATCTTGTAAGGAGATTAGATGAGAATACCTCTGATGAAAACTATTTAAGAGCGTCATTTGACATTGCCCCAGGAAATAAACAATTTAACCAACAAGCAAAAAGATTTATTGATTCAATACATATGTCTCATGTTGTAAATACAGACAGCAGAAGGAGAGCTGAAGACAACAA
>Ga0207992_1001486_pt1 | contig 10483 bp, 12 predicted proteins | sample ETN02SmetaG_FD_185788 | JGI IMG/M metagenome (GOLD analysis project Ga0207992, IMG submission 185788) | Marine microbial and viral communities from oxygen minimum zone, Eastern Pacific Ocean - ETNP2014F10-02SV255 (SPAdes) (version 2) | ecosystem: Environmental > Aquatic > Marine > Oceanic ...
CAAGATAAGCAATATCGTGAATTTGTGATTGCTCCTGATGAGTGGCATGACTCAATGATCATAACCAATGGATCAATAAAGTTAATGCAAAATTGGATTTCAAATTTCATGGTTAAAAAATATTCCCTAGCCCCTGATCACGATAATAAATGGCGGACTGGAGGTAGCGTAGATCAAATTATTGCTGAATCACATTTGGATCCTGATAGTTTATTGAATGGTATTAAAAAATTTGTTCAAGATAGGTCTAAGCGATTATTATTTAAATCCAATTAGATTACCTTCCAATTGAAAAAGCATAAATTTTTCTTGAAATCTTTACGACGGCTATTTCAAATCGTATCTTCTGGTTCAGATTTTATTGATTTTTATGCAGTTTAATTAATGACAGAAATTCATATAGCCGATCCAACCCCATTTGAGGAGGACATAGTTGCTGAAAAATCTCTACGTCCTTCACAATTTGATGATTTTATTGGTCAAAAAAAACTTGTGGAAAATCTGAGATTATATATTGAAGCTGCCAATAATCGGGGAGAAGCATTAGACCATGTGCTTCTTTTTGGACCTCCGGGTCTAGGAAAAACCACTCTAGCAAATATTGTATCAAAAGAACTTGATTCTAATATTAAACATGTTTCCGGTCCAATTGTTGAACGAGCCGGTGACCTTGCTGGTATGATCACAAACTTAAGCCATAGAGATGTTTTTTTTATTGATGAAATTCATCGTATTAATAGCGTCGTTGAAGAATATCTATATTCAGCGATGGAAGATTTTACAATTGATATTATGATAGATAAGGGGCCGAGTGCTCGCAGTGTTCAATTAAATGTTGACCCATTTACCCTCATAGGTGCGACCACACGCCTAGGGAATCTCACAGCGCCATTAAGAGATAGATTTGGTGTGGTACTAAGAGTAGATTATTATGAAACTGAGGAATTATTTCATATAATAACCCGTTCAGCAGAAATTTTAGAAGTGGATATAAGTGATGATGGTGCAATGGAATTAGCAAGTCGTAGTCGAGGGACTCCAAGAATAGCGAATCGCATATTAAGGCGCGCTAGGGATTATGCCCAAGTAAAGGCGTCAGGTAAAATAGATCTCAAAGTGGCAAGAGCATCTCTTGATAAATTAGGCATAGATGAAATTGGCTTGGATGATATGGATAGAAAAATTTTAACAATTCTGATAGATAAATTTTCTGGTGGACCCGTAGGGTTAAAGTCTCTTGCAGTAGCAGCAAGCGAAGATTCTACAACAATAGAAGACGTTTATGAACCTTTCTTGATTAAAGAAGGTTTTGTGGTGCGAACCTCAAGAGGTAGGATTGCACAAGATGCAGCATATGATTTATTAGGAAAACAAAAAATTAAAGATCAACAGGGGTTATTCAAATGATAGATAAAAAAAAGAAATACAAATTAGGCGATTTTAATTATAGACTTCCAAAAAACTTTATTGCCCAACATCCTGAGGCTAGAAGAGACTATTCAAAGTTAATGGTAGTACATCGTGAGACGGGGGAAATAGAACATAAGAAATTCTATAATATAACCGATTATATGAGAAAGAATGATCTTCTTATTCTAAACAATACCAAAGTGTTTCCTGCTCGCCTTTTTGCAACTAAAGATCGAACTGATGCAAAAGTGGAGGTTTTTCTCTTAAGGGAACTATCCAATGATCTATGGGAAGTCATGGTTAAGCCCGCTAGAAAGGTCAGAATAGGCAACAAGCTTGTTTTTACACCTAAACTTATGTGTGATGTCATTGACAATACAGTATCTGGGGGCAGAGTTGTTCGATTTGAATATGATGAAGGAGGTCAGTTTGATAAAATGATTGACCGTATAGGTCGGCCACCCCTTCCTCCTTATATTAATAGGGATGCTGACAGCAATGATAAAAAAAGATATCAAACTGTTTATGCCTCTCAGCGTGGTGCTGTTGCTGCTCCCACAGCAGGACTTCATTTTACAGATGGCTTAATAAAAAAAGTAAAGGATAAAGGAATAAAAATTGAAACCGTTACCCTTCACATAGGGTTGGGAACATTTAGGCCGGTGCAGGTTGAAGATTTAAATCGCCATCAAATGGATTCAGAATATTTTGAAGTATCTCCACAGGTAGCCATGGCCATTAACCAAGCGCGTAAGCGACATCGAAAAATTATTGCTGTTGGTACATCAACAGTAAGAGCATTAGAGACTATTGCTATCTCAGGTTTTCAAGTTACCCCAAAAAGAGGATGGACGGATAAATTTATTTATCCTCCCTATGAATATAAAATGGTGGACAAAATGATAACGAACTTTCATACTCCTCAGTCTACATTACTCATGATGGTAAGTGCTTTTGCTGATAGAAAACTGATAAAAAAAGCCTATTTAGAAGCGAAAAAGAATGATTATCGATTTCTGAGTTATGGTGATGCAATGATAATAGTATAAGGCAAATTGAAGATATCAGCCATTATCACAGCCGCCGGGTTAGGTAATAGATTTGGCGAAAAAAAGCAATTTAAATCACTGTGTGGTCAATCCCTTTATCATTATTCATTGTGGGTTTTTTTGGATGTAAAAATATTTGATGAGATTATTTTAGTGGTTCCAGAAGAGAATAAAGATTTTATAAAACAAGATATTAAAAACTTTTTTGATGAATCAATCAAGGTTGTTGTCGGTGGTGACACAAGGCAAGATTCTGTAAGGGGCGGTGTCCAGGCATCAAATAGCAATTCCGAATTAGTCGTTATTCATGATGCTGCACGCCCGTTTGTTACAAAAAAACTTATCAATGCATCAATTATGGGTTGCGAGAATGCAGATGGCTCAATTGTCGCAATACCCCCTGTTGATACAATCAAATATTCTAAAAGTTTTATAATTGAAAGCACAATTGATCGTAAACACGCATGGTTGGCGCAAACTCCCCAGACCTTTAAAAAAAAACAATTATTAAATGCTTATAAAAATAATACTTCAAAATTTTTATCATTTACAGATGAATCCTCAATAATGGAAGAAATGGGATACAAAATATCTATTGTTCAAGGCTCAGATAGGAACTTCAAAATTACAACCAATGATGATTGGGATAGAGCTGAGGCGATATTAAAATGACAAGAATAGGCGTGGGTTATGATGTCCATAGATTAGACGATGGAGAAGACTTATATATTGGAGGAGTGAAAATACCTTCTGATGTTGGGTCTGTTGGCCATTCTGATGGAGATGCCTTATGCCATGCTATTGTTGATGCATTATTGGGAGCTGTGGGTCTAGGCGATATAGGGAAATATTTCCCGAGCAGCGATGATTCTTGGAAAGACGTGCAGAGCAGTGTTTTTTTAATTGATGCTTTATCAAAAATAAATAATGCAGGTTTTAATATAAATAATATCGACACAACAATAATTATACAAAAACCAAGATTAGAAAATCATGTTTTACAAATAAGAGAAAATCTTTCCAAAATAATTGATTTAGATGATTCTAAAATCAATGTTAAGGCCACTACAACTGATGGTCTAGGTATCATTGGAGATGGCCAGGGGTGGGCAGTGCTGGCAGTTGTTTCATTAATAAAAATATCTTAATGAATGCTCTCAAATTTAAATCTTATGCCAAAATCAATTTTGGTCTCCAAATAATCGATAAGAGGCCAGATAATTTTCATAACATCAATACTCTTTTTCAAGAATTAGATGTATATGATATCATAGAACTAGAAAAGCAAGATGTGGGATGTGATTTTTCTTCAAATGTAGATTGGTTAAAGAATGACAGTGCCAATTTATGTGTTAAGGCGTGGGATAATTTTTCAAAATCTTTTTCAATTGGTGGCGTATCAATTAAGTTGGATAAGAAAATACCAATGGGAAGCGGTCTAGGTGGAGGCTCTTCTAATGCGGCATCAATTCTTAAAGGTCTATGTAGGCTATATGATATTAATCTCTCTGATGAAGAATTAACTTCCATGGCAATAAATTTAGGTGCTGATGTCCCATTCTTTATCAAAGGAGGTTTGCAACAGGCCTCAGGAATTGGTGAAATATTAAAGCCCCTTTCAGGTTGTATAGATGGGACATATTTACTTGTTGTACCAGAGATAAATATTAATACTTCTTGGGCCTACAATAGTTTTAAAAATTTTTTGGAGGACCCAAAAGAAGAGTTTAACTTCCCCGACTTGTTAAATAGGGACATTATCCCTTTTGAGTTTTTTGAGAATGATTTTGAATCAATTGTTGTTCCAGCATATCCAGAGATTGAAAAAATAAAAGAACAGCTTAGGACGTTTGGTCCCAAGTTTGTCAGTCTGTCGGGTTCAGGCTCGACTGTGTATGGAATTTTTGACGATGAAGCAGACGCAAAATCTGCAGAGTTAATATTTCCCTCTAACTATACTACTTTTATTGCAAAGCCAATCAAGAATATGCTATAGCAGCAAAAAAATTGGGGCGTAGTATAATGGCAGTACACCTGGTTTTGGTCCAGGCAGTTGGGGTTCGAATCCCTGCGCCCCAGCAACAAAAATTAAATTGAATTGAAAAATAATAAACTAAAGATATTCAGTGGACGTAGTAATCCATTACTTGCAGGGAAAATTGCGGATATTCTTGATCAAGAATTAGGTAAGATTTCAATCAAGACTTTTTCTGATGGTGAGATATGGGTCAAATATGAGGAAAACATTAGAGGCTGTGATGTGTTTATCATCCAATCTACGAATGGACCATCTGAAAATATCATGGAACTTGCTCTTATGGTTGATGCTGCTGTACGTGCCTCTGCCGACACAGTAACAGTTGTTATGCCATATTTTGGTTATGGACGCCAGGATAGGAAAGACCAGCCGAGGGTCCCTATTTCTTCTAGGGTTATGGTAGATATTTTAACAGCATTAGGCACTGATAGAATTATAACTCTTGATCTCCATTCTACGCAGATACAAGGTTTTGCAAATATACCATTCGATAACCTTTATAGCCGCTCTGTGCTTTATAGTGCAATAAAGAATGAAAACCTTGACCCTAAACATTCTGTAGTTCTTGCTCCGGATATTGGTTCAGTTAAAATGAGCCAAGGGTATGCAAAAACCCTTGGAATGTATTTTGCCTTGATTGATAAAAGGCGATTTGCTCCTAACCAAACCGAGGTTAATCACTTGATAGGTGAATTAGAAGGTATGGATGTTTTGATTATAGATGATATGATTGATACTGCAGGGACAACGGTTAATGCTGCAAAGGCAGCTATGGAAAAAGGTGCAAAATCAGTTACTGCAGTTGCAACACATGGCGTTTTATCAGGTCCTGCTATTGATCGTCTCAATAAATCAGACATTAAAAGAATTATTATTACTGATACAATATCAATTGATGAAGACAAAAAAAATGATAAGATAATAATTGTATCCGTCGCAAGTATTTTTGGTGAAGCAGTAAATAGAATACATAATGGGGAATCTGTTAGTGCTTTATTTGAATTTTAAAATGGAGAAGAAAAAATGCCATCATCCTATTACAAATTAGACATATTAGATCGTTCAGAATTGCGTTCAAAAGGCTCAAGAGCGATACGCAAGAAAGGTTTCATCCCTGGGATTCTATATTATGCCGGTGAAGAAAATGTGAATATTTCGATTGAAAAATCTGTGTTGTTTCATGCAATGCAGTCTGGCCAACGAATCTTTGAAATTCAGCAAGGTGGTGAAAGTCAATATACCATGATTAAGCAGATGCAATATCATCCTGTCACAGATGAAATCATTCATATTGATTTAATGCGTGTTAGAAGATCTGAGAAAATTACTATAGCAGTACCTCTTATGCTTATTGGAGAACCTGTTGGAGTTAAGGAAGGTGGAGTTTTATCACAGTCATTAAATCAAATTGATATAAGTTGTTATCCTACAGATGTACCTGAACAAATTGAATTGAATATCGAAGATTTAGAATTGAACTCAGCAAAGAGCGTTGCTGAGTTAGATTTAGATTTAGAAGATGTAGAGATTGTAACTGACCCTAGTTTAAATATTGTATCAATTACTCCTCCTGCAGCTGAGGAAGAGGTTGTCGAAGAAGAACTTGATGATGAAGAGATGGATGGGGATATTGATGGTGACGCAGAAGAGAGTTTAGGTGATGATAAGGGTGAAAAACCATCGAATGAAGATTCTGAAGATAAATCTGGAGAGTCATGATTGCCTTAGTGGGCTTAGGTAACATAGGAAATGCATATGCAAACACAAAACATAATGCAGGGTTTTGGGTAATCGATGAATTTGCTCGTAGAAACAAAATGTCTTTTGTTCCCGGAAAAGGTGATTATGTCTATTCCCAATTTAAGCGAAACCAAGTTTTGCTAGTAAAGCCAACAACAATGATGAATAAAAGTGGCAGTGCGATAAAAGATGTTATGCTTCGATGGGACTTATTACCATCTGAGATAATTATTATTCTAGATGATGTTGATTTGCCATTGGGGTCTATTCGCATCCGTCCGCAAGGTGGCGATGGCTGTCATCGTGGTTTGGAAAATATCATTTACCAACTCCAGACAGATCAGATTCCTAGAATAAGATTAGGTATTGCAGACTCTGATTATAAACGGCCATCAGAGAAGTATGTTTTAAAGCCATTTAATAAAGATAGTATGGGTAAAGTAGAAACCATGGTGCAGCACTGTGCTGATGCCATCCAGACCTTAATAGTAAAAGGCTTGGACCACACTATGAATCAATTTAATTCATAGGTAAAGGAGATAATCAATTTATGGATAATAACATGATGTTTGTTTTATTTGCAGGCCTTATCGCACTTGCATTTTCCTTTTGGAAGACAAGTTGGATCAAGGCTCAGGATGAAGGGACTGAAAAAATGAAGGTGATTGGGGCGAGTATTGCAGAAGGGGCGATGGCATTTTTAAAAGCTGAATATCGTGTTCTTGCTATATTTGTTATATCTGTTGCTTTTATTTTAGGAGCAGCAAACAGTAACAGCAATGATTCAAGTGTCTTTATTTCTCTTTCTTTTTTGATTGGTGCAGTTGCCTCTGGTTTGGCCGGATTTCTTGGAATGCAGGTTGCAACTAAATCAAATAATAGAACGACCAATGCAGCACGAGAAAATTTAGAAACAGCTTTAAATGTTGCTTTTAGCGGTGGATCCGTAATGGGACTAAGTGTTGTTGGATTGGGAGTTTTAGGATTAGGTGGGTTATTTTTGTTTTACACAAATATGTATGGTTCTGACTCAAATGGCATAGGGACAGTATTGAATGTTTTGTCTGGTTTTTCGCTAGGGGCATCATCGATAGCATTATTTGCACGTGTTGGAGGAGGGATTTATACAAAAGCAGCGGATGTTGGTGCGGATCTGGTCGGAAAGGTTGAGGCAGGGATTCCTGAAGATCATCCATTAAACCCGGCAACAATAGCAGACAATGTTGGTGATAATGTTGGTGATGTAGCAGGTATGGGTGCAGATCTTTTTGAATCCTACGTTGGTTCAATTATAGGTTCTATGGTTCTTGGTGCCAGTATTCTTGTTTCTGGAGGATTTAATATAAATTTTGTTTTATTGCCTCTTTTTATTGCGGCGTCTGGGATTATAGTATCAATTATTGGAACATTTATGGTAGTGGTCAAAGAAGGTGGAGACCCACAAAAGGCTCTTAATCGTGGTGAGTTTGGAAGTGCAGCAATAATGGTAGGCGTTATTTATATCCTTATTCAAGAGTTTCTTCCCTCTAGTTTTAATCAAGGCGGAGAGATTTTCAGTAGTATGGGAGTTTTCTATGCTACAATAATAGGCCTTGCAGCAGGCCTTGGAATAGGCTTGATCACAGAACACTATACTGGTACTGGTACTGGGCCTGTAAGATCAATAACGGAACAATCCATGACCGGACCGGCAACAAATATTATTGCAGGCCTAGGGGTGGGTATGCAATCTACAACTGTTCCCATATTGATTATTGCATCAAGTATTATTGGAGCATTTCACTTTGCCGGGCTTTATGGCATTGCAATGGCTGCTTTGGGTATGTTGGCCAATACAGGAATACAATTAGCTGTTGATGCTTATGGTCCCATATCTGACAATGCTGGTGGAATAGCCGAAATGGCAGAATTACCAAAGGAAGTTCGAGAAAGAACAGATAAACTTGATGCAGTGGGCAATACAACTGCCGCCATAGGCAAAGGTTTTGCAATTGGTTCAGCTGCTCTTACAGCCTTAGCATTGTTTGCTGCTTTCATGGTGCAAAGTGATATTCAAACAATCGATATTGCCGACCCTTGGGTCATGGCTGGTCTTTTTGTTGGTGGTATGTTACCATTTTTATTTTCATCAATGGCTATGGGAGCAGTCGGGCGTGCAGCCATGGCTATGATTGAAGAGGTCCGTCGGCAATTTCGTGAAATACCTGAGCTACGTAAGGCTCTTGAACTAATGAATCAGAAGGAAGAGAGAGATTGGAATGATACAGATCGCAGTCTATATGAGGAGGCTTTGACAAAAGCAGAACATGGAAAATGCGTTGAGATTTCCACTCAATCTGCGATTAAGGAAATGGTTGCACCAGGTCTTTTGGCAGTTGCTTCCCCAGTTATTGTTGGATTTGTATTTGGTCCAGAAACCCTTGGGGGGTTATTGGCTGGGGTAACAGTTTCTGGAGTTTTGATGGCTATTTTTCAATCAAATGCAGGCGGAGCCTGGGATAATGCAAAAAAGATGATAGAGGAAGGCGTTTCAATTGGAGAAGAGGTTTTAAGTAAGGGATCAGAAGCGCATAAGGCAGCAGTTGTTGGTGACACAGTTGGAGACCCCTTTAAAGATACATCAGGACCATCACTAAACATCTTAATCAAACTAATGTCAGTTGTTTCATTAGTTATAGCACCACTATTAAAAGATTTATCGTAAATCATTAAGGAGATATTATGTCATTTTATGAAACACTTTACATTGTCGATCCTAATTTGGAGAATCAGGCCTTGGAAAAGACCATGGATAGCATTGGAAAAGAATTAGAGAAAACAAAGTCAAAAATTATCAATCATCGTTTTTGGGGTAAAAAGCGCCTTGCGTATCCTGTAGAAAGGCAAAAATATGGTTCATATATTATTATGCAATTTGAAGGCGGTGACCAAGCCAAAATGGTTGACTATAACACTTGGATGAAACTTAATAATTCTGTTCTTAGGCATATGACTATATTGTTAGAAGAAAAACCAGAACTTCATGTTGAAATTAAAAATTCTGAATCAGAAGACGAGAATAAGAAATTAACAAACGACGCAACAGATGCTGTAACAGATGATAGTGGAAGCGAAAAAGAATCAGTTGTTTCTGATTCAGGTTCTGAAAATGAAGTAGAAGAGCCTAAAAATCAGGATAGTAGTTCAGAAATAGAGGAAGATTCTGAATCAAAGGAGGTAGAATAATGGCATTTCAAAATCGTAACAAATTTTGTTATTTTAAAGAAAATGGAATTAATTACATTGATTATAAGGATGTAAAACTTCTTCGCCGGTTTGTAAATGATCAAGGTAAAATTATGCCTCGACGTGTAACTGGAACCAGTGCGAAAATGCATAGAAAGTTAGTTCGTGCAATAAAGCGCTCTAGGGCAATTGCATTAATGCCTTATGTAGATAGAGGAACAGAATAGGGAGGAAATAATTATGGATATAATACTATTAAAAGATTATGACGGCCTAGGAGATGCAGGTGATATCGTTAACGTTAAACCTGGTTATGCTAGGAATAAACTTATACCTGAAGGTGTTGCTCTTAGAGCCTCAAAGCGAAACCTTGCCATTGCCCAGGAACGAAAGAGAACCTTAGAGAATAGACAGGAACGGGAAGACGTAGCAAAAGACATTTTAATAAAGAACTTAACTAAGACTGAAATAACTATTGAGGCACAAGTTGGTGAAGAAGATAAAATGTTTGGATCTGTTACTGCTATGGATATTCAAAAGTCATTAGAAGAAAAGGGCATAGATTTAGATCGTAATGCAATATTACTTGATGAACCAATTAAAGCATTAGGCATATATCACGTTTCAGTACGCGTAGCCCCCAATCTCAATGGTGATGTAAAGGTCTATGTAATAAAATCATAAGATTTTTCATTTCATACTCTCTTCATTGTTCATATTTGAATATGAATAGGGGTTTTTGTTGTACTGTAAATTGTTGATGGATAAACTTTCTGGCTATGTTTGCTGAAGTTGCCTTTCCAATATCGAATTTTCAAACATTTTCCTATTCAATCCCCAATGATTTAATCAAAAAAGTTCAGATAGGTTCTAGGGTAATTGCGCCTTTTGGCAATAGAAGTTCCCAAGGGATCGTTGTTAATTTATTAAAAGAAAATTCATACAAGGGTAAAATCAAACCGATTTCCAGCTTGGTAGATGATATTCAAGTTGTAACTCCTGGATTATGGAAATTAATAAG
>Ga0207992_1001488_pt1 | contig 10453 bp, 5 predicted proteins | sample ETN02SmetaG_FD_185788 | JGI IMG/M metagenome (GOLD analysis project Ga0207992, IMG submission 185788) | Marine microbial and viral communities from oxygen minimum zone, Eastern Pacific Ocean - ETNP2014F10-02SV255 (SPAdes) (version 2) | ecosystem: Environmental > Aquatic > Marine > Oceanic ...
TTGGTCTTGGTTCTCATGGGACAACTCTGGGAACATCACAGCAATACCAACCTCGAGTCATGTCGGTAGCTATGATATCCCGTTCAATATTAGTGATGGATGCTACACCTTCACCGCAATACGAACGCTTACAATAGAATAATTACAATTAAATAAAGGAAATTAAAATGAAACTCAGATCTGATATGAATGCAAGAACGGCCATGGTATATGGAGGTGCTGCTTTTTTACTTATGATAGTTGGATTTAGATCGATAATTGCAACGTTAGACCCCGATCATGTTGGTGTAATGACATATCTGTCCATTGGTGCTATCATTCTTGAGTTCTTTCTACTGTTACTCTACGCACAGAGCATATATAATCTAGGCCCTGATGATGGTGGGTCTAGTCCATCCACAGGTGGAGTTGCCGACATGGATAGCAAAGAGATCTCAGAATTGACCAAGGCAGTTGTCAAGGTGGCAAAAATGGGAGAGGGACTAGCAAATTTTGCCAAGGGCAAGGTCCAAGAAGAGATCAGAAAAGAAGTAAATGAGATTCTTTCAAAAGCCATCAAGAAATAGGTTCAGATCATGAAAAAAGTAGAAGTTTACTTCTTAATAAATCTTGGAGCGATCTTGAGCTTGTTTGCCATTGAAGGTGAGTTAGCCGTCTACATGCGGAGACAGGATGACATTCTGAAGAATGTAGCACAGGATAAACTCCAAACACTTGTCGAGATCAATAATGTTGAATCAAACTATGAGGACCCCGACCACTACCGTCTTTTCTTTGATGTTGAAGGCCAATACGAAAAAGGTTCCATTGAATTCACACCCAGTTTCACTACCTCCATCATTGAGGTAGAGGGTGAGGAATTAAAGGTAGACAAAGACTATGACTGGGAATTGGACTCGGTTGTCGTTGAGCCATACAGCGATGAGGGTGATGAAAATCGTTATGTCGCAAAAGTCAACCTGGGTTCCGTTGATGAGTCCTATCTTAATCAGCCTTACAATGTTGATCTTGGTATCAAGTTCATTCCAGACATCGATACCGTAACCTATGATAAATGGTCGACTGCATTCGGAGATTACAAGATCACGGATAAACTACTGAAGATCATCGACAGTGAGGTCTCGCGCGAAGGTAGTTTTTCCATAAATCGTCAATTTGATACTCCGGTTACTCTAATATACATGGACGGACAACAGTCTGAGTTCTTTGTTTTATTTGATAAGGAAAAATACACGGTACTCAGAGGACTGAACTGGGAAATTCCATTTAGTGTCGGCGGAGTGAACTCCGATGCTGATTTCACCATGGAATTAGCAAGTGGAAAAGACCTTGTCAATGAGATGGTCTCAGGCCTACCACGTGCCTACATCACAGGAAAGGGTAACAGCAGTGGTACGGTGGAAGTAGTTGGTTTTAGGAAAAGAGATAAAAAATCAAGCATTACATCTGCCAAGATCGTCGTTGTCGATCCGCAGTATAGTTCACCATCAGAGGACAAGGAGATCTTCATAGGAGAGGACTACGTGTTTGACAGTAGGGTCAAGGATGTGGACAGGGATAGGATCTCTGTCAAGATATCTGGTTCTGCAGTAAATACGAAGACCTACAATTCCTATCAGGCTAAGTTAAAACCAAAGAGCAAGGGAAAGGTCATGTTTGAAACCTTTGTGGATGGTAATTCGGTTAAGGGGCTCATGCATGAGGTGAAAGTAAGAAAGGTTCCTCCACCTAAGATGGAGTTCAAGAGAATGGGGAAGGGCACAAACAACATGTTGCTTACGGTGACCACTTTTGGCAATAAGAATGGGAAGAAGGCAGTTGTCCCCCTATCTGGCATATACGGTAAACTTGAAGAGGAGCAGCCTGAAAAGAAGATCGGAAACCGAAGGGTCGTGAAGTATAGTTTCGAGATGGATGAGCCACAGTTTGGTGAGACGACCGAGATAAGGATCAAAGTTGTTGATAAATACAAAAAAGAAACCGTTTCAGATAATGAGTTTGAATATTATGATTAAAATGACCAAAAAAGTTATTATGGGGTCACTCCTCATGGTCTTTGCCCATGGGCAAGAATCCCTTTTCTGGGAGATCGCAGACCCTATTGTTAATAGTGAGTTCATTGAGTCTTACATAAACAGATTGATAGAGGTAGATAAGTTTGAAGAGAATAGCATTCAGGCCTCCTTCTCGATCATTGTTCAAATGGATGTTCAAGATAGCAAGATCGAATTGAAAAAACTAAAAGCAAAAGACTATCAGATGGGGCAGTACATCTCTTTTGACATGGACGAGATCGAGAAGATGGACCCAGTGCAATTGAATACGGTCATGTCTAGAGAATACAAGTGGAAAGATGTCAGTCGAAGAGACCTTTCAGAGCTTGAGCAATTTAGTACGGTTGACAATGTATTCAAGGAACGCAGTTTCAAGGATGCCAGAGATGCTTTTTGGTGGTCAAATTCTCAGATCAGTGCAAGCACGGCCATGAAAATCTTCATTCGTCAAAAAAGTGGTAGTTTGGCATTCAGGCTTGAACAGGGATTTCCAGATCTTGGCCTATCTAGGCAACTTACAGAAAATCTCATGATCGGACTTTCAAATGACATAGTTAGTTCCTATCTGATCGTGCCTGGTAATACGATGTCAGTATCAAATGGTATTGGTCATCCGTTGGAGGGAAATCTTGGATTTGGTTTCAAGTTTGATACTCACAAACTGGGTGGGCAGGTCAATTACATGGATGTGGACGGACAAGACTACACTGCGGCAGACATGTTTAGCCGCAAACACCTGGTGCTTCCTTCCAGTAGTGGCATATTATATTGGAGCAATACATTTCAGATCAATAGAAAAGTTGATTCTAATTATGGAACAAAGATAAAGGATCAAAAGAAGCAAAAGGCCAAGGCAGAAAAGTTGATCGCCAAAAGCAGGACTTGGGCTGTGGATGGTATTGACTATGATGGGCTTTTTCTTGGCCTTGATGAGAACGATGTTGTAACGATTCAGGTCGAAAAAGATGAGAAGGCCCATAAGCAGGCTGAGAAGGGAAGAGAGTGGACCACCACCTCTGGAAGCGCGGTCAAGGCCTCTTTAAAGAAGCGTGACAAGAAAAAGGTAACACTCAACCGTGATAAGGACAATTTTACCATGGTGCTAAAGATCAAGGACCTCAGTGAGGAAGATAGGGCATTTGTGGCAAGATTAAAGTGGGACGGAGAAAAATCAATGATAGCCCCTTTGGAATCATTTTCTTCTGAAGATCAGCAGATGATAATATCTGCGACCGGCATTGTCAAAGCACGAAGTGGAAGAGGTAGAGAGCTCAAGGTCTCACGACCTTATGGATCCATGCGCTTGAAGGCAGGGCTGGCCTTTACACAATTTCTTCATGGGAATGTGGACGTGGACCTAGAGAATCAACTCTCTGTTACTGATCGGGTCACGGGATCAGATGCAATTGGTGTATATGCAAAAGTGGAAGGTGTCACGGATGACAAGAGATCAAAGGGCTATGTCCAGATCAATGCATCAGGCAGTGGTTTTAAGGCCTTTAGTCTAGGGCTTGAACATAATATTTATAGGATGGTCAATGTTGGGATGGACTGTACGATTTACCCCAATAACTCCTTCATCAAATTTCAAGATGATAGAGATGATCCCAATAGCAAATGGGAATGGTATCCCGGTTCAAGGCCTGATGAAACAGGCGAGGGGGGTGGCTCATTGTTGATATCCCCGTATATAACAGTCAATTTTTAGGACAGGTCAATCATGAACATATCAACCAAAATAATAGTTCTTTTTTCATCAACGATCATTTTCAATGTGGCCTTTTCGCAGACCGGTCTTCAAATAAAGGCTGACAATGCCCAGGTCCAGGAAGATGGATCTGTTGAGATCAATGTCCTAGAGAATGATAAGATAAAGGATAAGAGCAATGTTGCCATCGAGATCGTCACAGAGCCAGAGAATGGCAAGGTCCAGGTCCAAGGTGAGAGTATCCTATATACGCCTAACCCAAACGTTGTTGGTGTTGACAAATTTGACTACAAGGTTGATAATGGTCTTGAAACTGGATCAGCTCAGGTAAGGGTAACTGTCAACCCGGTCAATGATCCCCCAACGGCACTTTCACTGAGCGAGAGCGAGGTCAAAGAAAATGCTGCTGCAGGAACCTTGATAGGAAAATTACAGGTTCAGGACCCTGATCTTGATGACAAGTTCAAATTTGGTCTTGCAAAGGACAATAGAGATGATTTTAGCCTAGATGGCTCTAACCTGTTGACCAAGCGACCATTTGACTATGAGGAGGAGAGATCCTTTTCAATTGCTGTGCAGGTCTCGGACTCTGGTGATGAGAAGATCGTGGAAAATCTCATGGTCACGGTCATGAATCAAAATGAGGCTCCTTTGTTGGTCATTGCAAAGGAAGCCAGTTTCAATCATTCTGAGAATGTTGGAAAGATCATAGGGAGGCTCAAGGTTGAGGATCCAGATGAGAACCAGTCCAATGCGAAATTCAAATTAATGAAGAGTGATGACAAAGAGCATTTCAAGATCACACGTGCGGGGGACCTTGCATTTTTGAGAGAACCTGATTACGAAAGTCCCGTGGACAGGAACAAGGATAATGTCTACCATGTCTCCTACAAAGCCATGGATAGTAAGGATGATAAATTACATGTCTCAGGGAGTGTCACGGTAAGAGTGAAGGACGCCAAAGAGACGGAGGTCATTGCACTGGACAAGAGGAAGTTCGTAGCATGGTCCGTCGACCATCAACCCTACCACATACTCATGGAGGATGCGATCCAAAACTACATGGCGCTGAAATACACCAATTCAGGTGATGGTGAGGCCTTGGAGGATGGTGAGGATACATCAATACGAGAGATGTCACCCAGTGATCAGGTCATCATTGTTCAGGAAAAGGGAAACTCGGATGAGATACATGAGATATGGTACGGAAATGGACTTGATTTTTCTATCATAGATCGTGAGAAGGTTGATTGGGTCTTTAGTCAAGACATTCAACAGGTCTTGGTCGCGAAGGATGAATACCTTACCAGCGAATCTGAGACGGTATTCCATGAGAGTGAGAGCGAGAGGCTCATGGCTGGATATGGATCGACCTTTTCTGTCTGGCACGCAAACAATTTCAAGATGTCATCACTCGCCTCCTTTTCAATACGTTCTAATCTCTTCCAGTACGGGTTCAACATGAGGGTGGGGAATTCTTTGATCGGTCTACCAGGGCTATTGGCTGGCTCTAGTGAACTGGGTGTGGCAACTCAGCGTTCAGAATTTGGATTCCGTTTACCATTCGCCTTTGATTTTGGAAGCGGCAGTTATGACCAAGTTGATGTGGCAAGTTCTGACTACCTTGGTCTGTATGCTAGAGGCAACATTGACAATCTCCTTGGGACAAGGACCAGCCTTCATGGCCTAATAGGATTTACCTTTTATCCTCCAAGCACTGGAGAGAAACTGGAGTCCCTTCCCAATTTCATTAATGAGGAGGGGAATGCAGAGAACATCAATATCTTGGATAGTTATGCCCTTGCTGCAACGACAGTTGAGGTACCGGTTAAACTTCCATCTGTTGGCAGGATAACAGCATCCCCTGGGTTCCACTATCTAAAGATGGCACATCGTTTGAAACGTACTAGTCAGGTTGCCATAGACAGTAACAAAGTACTTTATGATAGAATTTTCTATCTGGAGTCTGACGGGGCTGAGAAGGGCTTTGCACATGGAAACTCATTCACGAGGCTGAGTTCCTTCTATATTCGATTTGATGTGACAGGAACGATAGGGGAAAAGCCAAAATTCATTGAGAGACTATCCTTCATGGACTTTATTCAGGTATCAAAGGTTCCGTTCTACGAATTCTCATGGCAATTCATTTCTGGGCTCAACATGATATATAAATTAAATCTAAATATTACTGATGCCATTGGCTTGTCTGTATCAAGTCTTTCGAAAAATAGTGAACTCAAGGGGAATTGGATGCCAGAGTCCAAGTTTTGGTTTGGACTTAATTATAGGGCAAATTTTTAATTAAAGATTATTGAAACTATTTTGTGAATTCATTTTTAATTATTCTCAAGATTGAATTCAATAAAAGTACAGCCACATGAATTGGCAAAAGGTTTTTTAAAGATCCTAGTATCCCTAGGATCTTTTTTGTTTGATCACAAACTAATTTGGTGCAAATAAATGAAAAGAATATTTAAGAACATCCATGTATTGATCGTCCTCTTCAACCTGGTCAATGCCCAGGAATTACTCTATGATGAGGCAGGTAGACAATTAAGATCGCGTAAGGTAATATGTGATGTTGGTGGTGACATTCTGGGGCCTCCATTTGCGACAGTCATCCTTGATGGATCTCGCTCACAACCTAGTAATGGTTCATTGACCTATGAATGGTCCTTTGCACCGAACCTACTCTTCCAAGATGATTATGATTATGACACATTTGATTCCATGATTCCCTATACTGATGGTGAGATAGAGGGACTCAATTCCAATGGCAGGATAAGCATCAAGAAGATCATTACAAAAAATAAATATATTGAGTTAGATCTGCCCGATGCACCTGGAGGGTCTCAATTTGGGGTGATCCTAAGGGTTCAAAACCATTTGGGTTCTAATGATAGTGATACATTGATCGTTACCATTGATGCTCCCATGGTGATCGGGTACACAGAAGAATTTTCAGATATCCCGACCTCTGATGATGGGTCTAGTTTTGTTGTCTTGGATGAAGGTGACGAAACTAGAGCGCCACTGACAGAGACCGTTATCAATGCGGACCACCTCACCATTCAGCCCCTCAATAAAGATAGACTAAATCCAATGGAGGTAGACATCATCAATGCCTTCATCTATGATTTTCTTAATTCACGCGGTGCAAAAGACGTCCTTGACCCCAATAGAAAAATCCCCCATGAGATACAGTTAAATAAGTTATATGAACGCATTCGAGTTGAGCCAGACACGGTCCTTCTGGTCTATAGTGATACCCTATCTTCAAAAGATGATCGTTCCAATTATGTTAGTCCTCCCATTGATACGATGTATAATGAGAGTCAATTAGATGATTCAACGAAGACGATCGACACGACTTATGTATATAAGAGATATGAGACCGTTACCTCCATAGATAGTTTGTTTTATACCGAGGTGATCGATACAACGTTGAAATATCAATTTGAATGTCGATCTTTTGACTGTGCGGCAGAAAATGCATACCTTGAGAAGGCTGGTCAAATATTGACATGGGGTATCAATGACTACTCTGAACTTGAATTTCACTATTTCAAACTTGAGGATATCTATGAAAATGAACCGATGAGTTATTGGAAAGCAGATACCATTGTATTAAGTCCCTTTGCCGATAGCACGCTACGTTATCCAGAATCGATCGGCATTGACTCTGATGGTTCATTAGTGGTTGTGTCTGGAAATAGGCAGAGTGTCAACAAATTAGGTCCATCCATGCATCCAAAGAGTGCAGTCACTGAAGAGCAAGCCTCAGGAGTTTTTTCTTATCCTTCAGGCGTTTGCGCAGGATACCTTGGAGAGTTATATGTGACGGATAAGCAAGATCATTCGGTTAAAAAGATATATGATGGTAAGGCGACCACACTTTATTCGGCACCTAGGGATGAGAATGGTCTCATCTTGAATGATGAGCCAAGTGCTCCAACCAGCGTCAGAGTAGATCCTGAGGGCAATGTCATCGTTCTCTTTGAGGGAGATGGCTCGGTCCATCAATTTGATCCCAAGGGAGTCCGATCCATGCTTCTTGGTCCAGGGGTCATAGAAGGGGCATCTGACATTGCACTTACTAGCGATGGTTCCTTATATGTGAGCAGCATGACGCTCAGACAGGTCTTTAGAGTTGCCATGGACGGGTCAGTGATCCCTGCAGCAGGAACTCAGAGTTCCATCGCAACGGCAATGGATGGGGTTCCGGCATTGGAATCATACCTTGGGTCTCCTGTAAGCATAGATTTTGATGCTCTCAATCGGCTTTACATTGCTGACAACACTTTTGGTTCTATAAGGGTCGTAACGACCGATGGGATCATCAATACGATCACTGATAATGATAACCGAGTGACAGACATGGCCCAACTCAGGGTAAACAACCATGGACTGACCACCCTTTATGCTACACATACACTTGACCATAGGCTTACGCGCATACATTATAGAACAGTGTCAAATAGTAGTCAGTTCCAGTATGTCCATTACCCACACTTCATCATTCTAAAGGAAGGAATTTACGGCTTGGAAGAGCCGATCAAGGCCGCAGTCGAAACGGCATTGGATGATCTGGTTCCAAAAGAAAAGAGATCCATATTCAAGAGATTCTCTGATAGAAATCGTAGGATCGGTGCGTATTTGAAGAGTCATCCGATCTTGCTTGGACTTTTGTTGATCTTATTGAATCAAGGAATATCTTCGGCATTGAGTGATGGTGGACCCATTGATCTTCCACCAGACTTCCCATTTTAATTTTTTTCATCTTATTAGATCACCAAAGGAGTTGATCATGAGAAAGTTCTTACTTATTTCTGTACTGTTAGGGGCCTTGGTCCACGGTCAGAAAAACAATCAATCTGAACCATCATTTGGCGATGTCAGAGATCCTGGCATTGTGACCAATTCGATCACGGAAGCGGTTCCACGGCGTTTGTCCTATCAAGGCCTTTTGACAAAGGCAAATGGTAGAGCGGTCAGTGATGGTACCTATCAGGTCACTTTCAAACTATTCAAGGAGTCTAGTGGTGGAACAGCGTTTTGGGAGGAGACCCAAGGCATAGGCATTGAGGATGGTGTTATCAGTGCCACCCTTGGTATTGTCAATCCCATAAGTAGTGTCCCGGGTGACTCCTATCTAGAGATCATGATAGATGAGACGACCCTATCTCCAAGACAGGAGATGACATCCGTCTTTTATTCTGTGGTCTCCGATACGGCAAAGTATTCGCAGTCAGGTAACTACATGGACCTTGATGGACGGCCTGATCTATCGATCTACGCAACTAGTGACACGCTATCCAATTATGCTCGAACCAGTAGTTTGGACTCAGTCGCATTCAGTGGCAGTTATAATGACCTGGAAGATCTTCCAGATCTCTCGGAAATACTTGAACTAGATACCTTGGGCTATTATGTCATGTCTGATAGTCTTTCATCTTATTCACTCACCTCTTCTCTGGCGAGTGTTGCCCTGTCCAATGACTATGATGACCTGAGCAATCTCCCCGATCTGACACAGTATGCAGGTCTAGATACTCTTGGTTCCTATGTGTCAAGTGATACACTAGTGAACTTTGTAAATAAGGACAGCCTAGGAACGATCGCAGAGCAAAATTCTGATGATGTTACCATAACAGGGGGCTCCATAGTTGACATCGTGGACCTTGCCATTGCTGATGGTGGAACAGGCGCATCGGACAATAGTACAGCTCGCCAGAATCTTGGACTTGAGATCGGTGTAGATGTACAGGCCCATGACGCGGATCTCGCTGACCTAGCAGATGGGTCCTTATCGGTAGAAAAAGTAGAATTTCTTGAGAATGTGACATCAGATGTCCAGGCACAGATCAATGCGATCGGTGATGGACCGGTTAACAGCCTAGAGGATCTCGGGGTCACTGCCGATTCAACAGAATTGAATTATGTGGAGGGTGTTACATCAAACATCCAAGACCAACTTGATGCAAAGCAGGATCTAAATGCGAATCTGACAACATTGGCTGGCTTAGCTCAAAACCACGATCATTTCATAGTATCGGATGGTACGAGTTGGACCCTAGAGGGGGACTCTGATGCTAGAGAATCACTCGGGCTTGGTTCGATTGCAACTCAGGCATCAGATAATGTGGACATAACAGGAGGTAGGATAGTTAGCGTGGTCGACATAGCCATTGCTGACGGTGGAACAGGAGCCTCTGACATTACCACGGCACGGCAAAATCTTGGCCTAGAGATCGGTGTCGATGTGCAGGGATATGATGCGGATCTCACTGATCTTTCAGATGGTACCTTGACCGCCAGTAAGGTTCAATATCTTGAGAATGTGACCTCTGACGTGCAGGCACAATTGGATGCAAAAATGGATTCAAATGCGGTTACCTTATCCAGTCTGAGCCATGCGGATGGGAATATCATTGTTTCTGATGGTAGTGACTGGACCGTAGAAAGTGGCGCAGATGCTCGAACGTCCTTGGGGCTAGGTACGATCGCTACTCAGGCCTCCGATAATGTCACGATCACCGGTGGCTCTTTGACAGACATCACAGATATTGCCATTGCGGATGGTGGGACAGGTGCGTCGGACGTCTCCTCTGCAAGAAGTAATCTCGGTCTTGAGATCGGAGTGGATGTTCAGGCCTATGATGCCGACCTTGCCGACCTTGCCGATGGGAAA
>Ga0207992_1001498_pt1 | contig 10416 bp, 9 predicted proteins | sample ETN02SmetaG_FD_185788 | JGI IMG/M metagenome (GOLD analysis project Ga0207992, IMG submission 185788) | Marine microbial and viral communities from oxygen minimum zone, Eastern Pacific Ocean - ETNP2014F10-02SV255 (SPAdes) (version 2) | ecosystem: Environmental > Aquatic > Marine > Oceanic ...
AAAAATATAGCCAAACATAAGATTCATTTATGACAATTGAAATCCCTTTAAAAATGCGTGCCGCTCTTCTTCACGGTCGGGGCGGACCAGAAATGCTTGAACTTCGAGATGATGTTCCAGTTCCGGTTATTCAAAAAGATGAAGCACTCATAAAAGTTTCTGCATGTGGTTTAAACAACACCGATATCAATACTCGAGTTGGGTGGTATAGCCGCTCCGTAACTAGCGCAACAGCAAACAGCGGATTTGAAGAAGCACAAGTCGAAGATGCCACTTGGGGACGGAGCGGCCTCCAATTCCCCCGTATTCAAGGAGCCGACGTTAGTGGTTATGTCGTAATGGTGGGAGACGAAGGTGATCAATCGCTCGTAGGGAAAAGAGTGATAGCGAACCCCTGTGTTCGAGATAAAAACGAACCGACAAATCGTGAACTTGCGGGATATATAGGTAGCGAACGTGACGGAGGATTTGCAGAGTATTGCGCGTTACCTATCCGAAATATTCATGCCATAGAAACAAACCTTACGGATATAGAGTTGGCGAGCTTTCCTTGCTCTTGGGCTGCGGCTGAACACATGCTGCAACGCGTCCAGTTAGAAGCTGGGCAAAGTATCGCCATAACTGGAGCATCGGGGGGAGTGGGAACCGCTCTTGTTCAACTCGCTAAACGGCGTAAGGCCATGGTTTACGCTGTCGCTTCTTCACAAAAACTTGATCGAGTCAAAAGTGTTGGAGCTGACGTAGTCGTAGCTAGGGAAACCGGTAACACTCCAGCTGAAATTGAAGCATTGAACGGTAAAAAAATAGATGTAGTCGCTGATGTTGTCGGCGGGGAAGACTTTACTGAATGGTTAGAGGTGCTTCGTCGAGGAGGAAAGTATGTGACAGCTGGGGCGATAGCGGGACCAGTCGTAGATTTAGATTTACGCACTTTATATCTCAAAGATCTTGAACTTTATGGGGCAACAGTTTTTGAGTCAGCACTCTTCGAAGATTTAGTTGGTTATATAGAACGCGGAGAGGTGCAACCACAAGTAGACAAGGTATTTAACTTTGAAGAAATTCACGAAGCGCAAAGGGTCTTCACCCTTAAAGAGCATGTTGGATCTATTGTTTTGACTTTTTGAATGTAATAAGAGTCAATTACGAAAAGAAGTACCGATTTAATGTCCGATGCCATTTATTTGAAGGCAACTCAGGATGAAGGGCAGCTAGCCCCGTACAGAATTTACTAATCCGTATCGGTCGCACGTTGTTTTCCCATAGCAAACGATCAAAAGAACTTGGTGGGCCATCTGATTTGGTTTCAAAAACAAAATAGTCAAGTGAAATTTGGTTGCCTTCCCAATCTTCGCAAACCAAATTCTCATCGCAGGTCAACCTCGCTGAAGAATTCAAGTTCACCAAAGTAGAACGCTCATATTGCGTTGTTAGAACTGGCTCAAGCTGGGTAGGGATTTCTAAATCTCCAACGGCAGATTCAATGAAACTTCTACCTTCATCCGTGATCACTCTGGATCTATCAAGGGCGTAATCAAAACGTTTTTTAGTGTTTTTCTTTCCGCCCGAACGAAGCTTTACTTCAAGCTTGCAGATGCCAGCATCAAGATAGCTCCGGCTCCTTATTTTGAATCGACGCCTTCTTCGATGAGCGGCGGAACGGTATGAAGCAAAGTCAGGGCTATCAAAATAAACGGATTGGTAGTTAAAGCTTCTCTTCCCATCAATTTCTAATGCAGCACAAGAAGAGAGCGACTTTACGATTTCGCTTGCGGTGAGGCTGTCCACAATATATTTTCGATCAACTCGCGTGCGGAGTGCCGCAGCTTTGTCCATTTCTTCCAGAGTGATGGGATCAAAGTCTGCAATGTTTAACATCATGAAAAATTACCTAAGTGGCTATTCATCAGTGTTGTCTTCAACTCTGTATCGAACGTTCACAACAGTGCTGTCATTGACAAGATCAACTCTTCTTACGTTGACTTTAAGAATCTTTTTACCAAGAAGAGTTCCAAGTCGTTCAGCTAAATCTTTTTCATTGAGATAAGCCTTATCAAGAGTCAGGGTTTTACTTCGTGAATCAGAAAAAAGTTGCGGATGATCGCCTACAAACATGGCAAATAGAATTGCTGCCATCAGCGTCGGGGTAGCCCACGATGGGTCAATAGGCATTCCAGCTAGTAAACCTAACGCGAGTGCTGTGAAGTAGTAAGCAATTTCTTGCTGTCCTAACTCGTTTGAGCGAAGTCGGATGATGGAAAGAACACCGAAGAGTCCTAAGCCAAGACCGAGATTCACCTCTGTTCTCGTAAGTGTCATTGTGATACCTAAAAGAGCAACATTTATGCCTAGAAGCGCAGGGATCATGTCTCTGCGACGATGACGTGGATAGTAAAGGCCAAAGACTAGAAGGAGAATGGCGACGACATCGCAGATGATAAGGAGAGGTTGAGACATTTAACTTTGCTTTCTTTCTTGTTTTATGGTGCTTTAACTTTATTAGTAGTTGTAGAGATTCACAGAATCAGTAATTAATTGTCGGTGCAGATAAACCCGCCTTGTTCATCACCAGTATCCGGCTGCCGGTCAGGGCCCGAATTTCCGACAAGAAAACACCCACCTGCTGCAGGAACCATTGGGACAGAGAATTCTTCTGACTGTAGGTTTCCATTTTGGTCTGCAAACACGATGGCAAGCATGTTTGACATATCACATAACCCAAAATCCGGTGTAGAAGAACCAGGGCAACCAAATATGGCTGACGGTACTGACGGGGTAAGGCCTGTTCCCGATATGGTCCCAGACCAAGGTTGACCTGGAATAGGTTCAGGGTCAATGAAGAGTTCTATTTCAGTTAAGTTAATTGCAGGATTAGGGTAGTTTCGGTTATCAGGGTTTTGTTCAGGAATTTCAATGTCGTTAAATCTTCCAGAACTTTTAAAAAGGTCTTCTGAAACTTCTTCACCACGGGCATAGGCCAAGCTTTGACGGAAACGATCAAGCGCTCCTTGCCAGGCTTCAAAAGAGAGAGCGTCGTCATGGGTTTCTTGCGCCTCTTTTACAACTGGAGATATTTGTTCTTCCCAAGTGTTTAAAAGAGATTCAACTTGTTCTTGAGCAAAAGGGCCGCTCATGAATTCGTTATAAATCCGATCATATTCATCAGTGAACATAACCCACGAACCCATAATCTTGTCGCAAGCAGCAGACCGTTGGCTAAGCCCCCACATGCCGTAAGAGAAAGATTTACAATCATCTGTAATCTCACCCCACTTATCAGGCACAGGAGTAACAGGGTTAGCGTCAAAGAAAATATTTTCAAAAGAATTGTCTAAATCCCATGGAATGAGATGCATTTTTTCGGTAGAAGGGTTCGCATACCAATAAAAATTGTGATTATTGCAACCTGCGTCAAAGCCAGCTCCCTCAAAGTCGCAATACCAATGAAAAGCACCATCGTCGTTTCGAATTAAACGGTCAACAACGGAATAAGAAATAACTTCTTCTATGTCCATCCACTTTCTCATTATTTCTTGTAACTCTTCATCAGTAGCAGCAGAGACTTCTGACCCAAAAGATTCAATCTGGCTCATGCTTAAATCTTCATCGTCTTCGTTTGTCTTTAAACCGGAGAAAAGTTCATCACGAGATGTTGGTTCACCGTTGGAATCTATAGGCCAGACTTCTTTATAAAGATTTCCTGTTCCATCCTCAAAGTTGTGACGGGTGAATCTCCCATCGATTTGTTCAGTCAAAGCAAAAAGGCCGACAAACTGCCCGTTTACTACTAAACGAGCATGAACAGATCGGGGAGCAGGAACTCCCATTTCGCGAAACAACCAGTAGCCGAGTCGTTCATGCATAAGTGTTTGATCAAGATTCTGTGAATGAAACTGAAGTTTTCGCAAACCAAAAAATTCTGCATCAGGATCGTCCCAGTTAATCTTTACTTTCATGGACAATTTGGTACAGGCTTTAGCCCCGCCGTCAGCGAAAATAGCTCCCTCCCCGACGCAACCTACCCAGGCGCCAACTGACCCCTTGTACCTAATGCCTACCGGTCCGACCGTCTCCCCTTCAAAAACAAGCTCACCTTCTACATACTCTTCGGCCATTGGATCATCATTTAATTCATCAAGAGCTGCTTGCGGAAGAACTAATTCAAACGTATGGAGTTGGCTCTGATCGAAAATGTAGTTTGAATCTTTATGGTCGTCGTCTAACGGTGGAGGATCAGTTTCTTCTTCTGTATTTTCAGATTCATCTTGAGGAATAGAGGTAGATGCTTCTGAAGTCGCTGGTGGTTGACTCGTGTCAGAAGAATTGCTGCTACAAGAAGCACCGAAAAGAATTACCGCTAAAAATACAGAAATATTTCTGACAATTTTCATGCTTTTCACACAGCCAAACTAAGAGATTTAAAATTCACTAATTGAATGACTTACAGTTTACAAAACCGCATGTGTTTTTATCTCTAACTCATTTTTTGCCAGTAATTTAATGTTTTTGTGGGAAATACGTATCTGTTGTGTAGAAAGTGAGTGTGCTCAACTTTACTTTGGCTCCTGAACTTGAAGACTTAAGGTTACGCGCCGCGAAAGTCGCAGCTGAAGGTGTTGAGAAATTTGGACGGTTCACCGATAGTTGGATGAACGGGTATTCATCAGAATTTTCACAAATGATGGCATCCGAAGGCTGGATTGGCATGAGTTGGCCTAAGAAACATGGCGGTCACGAAAGATCGTCAATTGAACGAGTCATCGTTGGTGAAGAAATGATCTCCGCTGGGGCGCCGATCGCTGGAATGTGGTTCGCAGATCGTCAAATGGGTCCCAGCCTCATCACCCATGGGACTTCTGAACAACAAGAAAAATACTTACCAGGCATGCTCAACGGGACGGCTACTTGGTGTATAGGAATGAGTGAACCTGATTCCGGTTCAGACTTAGCGTCCTTAAAAACATTTGCTGAAAATGACGGTGATCAATGGGTCATCAATGGTCAAAAAATTTGGACGAGTTTTGGAGCTCAAGCCGACTACATGTATCTCATATGCCGAACAATTAATGAAGGGCCGCCGCACAAGGGAATCTCCGAAATCATTATTCCAATGGGCATTCCCGGGATCGAAGTCCGCCCTATTACCGATATGACCACAAATAAACATTTCTGCGAGGTTTATTTCAACGATGTTGAAGTACCAATTGAGAATCTCGTCGGAATAGAAGGAGATGCGTTTCGTCAAACAATGCGTCAACTTGAACATGAACGCGGGGGTATAGATCGACTGGTTTCAAATCGGCCTCTCTATGATCTTGCTTTAGAACATGCTGATTTCACTAAAGCAAGCGTCAGACAGGAAGTTGCGAAACTTGAATCCGGTTACCGGATTGGTCGTTTTCTCGTTTACCAAGAGGCTTTAGGTCAAGCTCTCCCTGGTTTTAGTGCCGCAATCAAGGTGTACTGCACGGAACACGAACAACGTGTTGCAGATTTCGTTTTCAAAGCATTAGGACCCGAAGCAACTCTTTGGAACGATGACACAAAAGGTCTCATCTATTCTCCGGGTTACACAATCATGGGCGGAACCTCAAACATTATGCGAAACATCATTGGAGAACGCATGCTTGGGTTGCCGCGGGAACCAAAAATTTGAATTCGTCTTCAGAACCCACTTGGCGTTGGGAAGATATGAGCCTTGCGGAAAGAGAGAAGGAGTATTCCCCAAGTTCATGTATAGAAGACATTGAAACTTATATTTCTGCCTACGTTACAAAAAGTGAAGAAGCGCGAAAAAAAATTGGTGAAGGGAAAGAATTGGCCTATGGGGCTAAGCCATCACAACGAATCGACCTTTTCACTCCTGAAAATGATGACGTTGCGTCTGGCAAACCAGAGAAAAAATTCCCGCTCGTTGTTTTCATCCACGGCGGCTATTGGCAGGAACTATCAAAGAGAGAATCGTCATTTGCGGCCCCAGCCTGGGTAGAAAACAAAATAGGTTTTGCAGCAATTGATTACACCCTGGCCCCCGAAGCATCGCTTCATGAAATTGTTAAAGAATGTCAAGAAGCGATCGCATGGATAATCAACGAAGCTGAGCAGCTTTCAATAGACACGGACCGTATTGTTTTAGTCGGTAGTTCAGCAGGAGCACATTTAGCAGCAATGACAGCTATGGCAATACCTGTGCGTGCAACAGTCCTTATTTCAGGCATATATGAACTCACTCCGCTTGTAGGGACCTATATAAACGATGCGTTGAATTTAAATCTGAATGAAGCAAAAGAGTTAAGCCCGTTGCGCAAAGATTTGAAAAGCTTTCCAGAGAGTGTGATTTGTTGGGGCGAAGTAGAAACAGAAGAATTTAAAACACAAAGTCTTGAATTCTCTACCTATTTACGAGGTCAAGAAAATACTACTTTTGTCTTTGAAGTAGAAGGTAAAAATCATTTCGATGTTGTGTTCGAATTAGCTGATATCAGCACAGAGATGGGGAAAAAAGTATTGTCTTTCCTAAAGGAAGTTTAAGGAAAATCATTTATGCCAAAATTTAAACCACAAATACCAAAAATTGTGGACCCAGAAGGAGTAAATCTTGGGATTGAACCTCGTCCAATGGATCAAACAACGGATAACACTCGCGCCGATAAAGCCTTAGAGACTGGCGGCGAACCAACTGTAGATTTTACGGGCAATACAAATCCATACATCAACTATCAGAGCATCGACCTGCTACTTTCTCTTCAACACCCGCGCAGTGACGCCTATGACGAAATGTGTTTCTTTGTTATGGGGCAAGTGAAAGAAATATTGTTTAAAGGGCTTCATTTCGAACTGTTTAATGCAAAAGCCCGCATCCAACAAGATGAAATCGATGACGCGCTCATGCTTCTTAATCGTTCAACAGAGTTCGTTGAGCTCCTGCTGAAAACTTGGGATGTAGTGGGAACAATTTCAGCTGAAGGATTCAACCAATTCCGCGACTATCTAGATCAAGCTTCCGGCCAACTCTCATTTATGTATCGTCATGTTGAGTTCGTTTTAGGCAATAAAGACAAACAGTTAGCTAGCGCTCACAAAAATGTTCCACACGTATGGCCGCACATTAAAGAGGCATTAGAAACGCCCAGTCTTTATGACGAAGTTATTGCATGTTTAAATCGAAAAGGCCACAAAATCGATCAAGAGATGCTTGAACGTGACTGGGCGGCCCCTTACCCGGCGAATGAAAGCGTCGAACAAGCATGGTTTGACATCTATCAAGACCCGAGTACTAGTAATCGTCTGTATCAATTAGGTGAGGCACTAATTAATTTAGATGATGCAATATCTCAATATCGTTGGCGACACTTTGTCCTGGTGTCTAAAACGATCGGAAACAAGCCAGGTACCGGAGGTTCCGATGGAGTTGGCTGGTTACGTCATACCGCGGAACTCAGGTATTTCCCTGAACTCTGGTCTTTACGCACCCGAATGGGTTAAACGCATTAACAACTAGGAGTCTGATCTCAGACGCCAAACTCCAGGTAAAAGAACACCGGCTAAAGCTGCTTTAAGGATGTCGCCGACAATAAAAGGTGTCACCCCGTAAGCAACAGCGCTTGCTTCGGTCGCTCCTGCAGTGAAAGGTATGTCAAGTTTGTAGGCAAGCCAAAGAGCACCAAAGGTGTAGATAATTATGCTTCCAGCGATGAAAGCTGGGAGTGAAGTAACAAGATTACGATCCTGACCTCTTTCGGCCATTAACCCCACAAGAAACGCAGCGACTATAAATCCAAAGAGGTAACCAGCGGTTGATCCAGTCGCGACTTCCCATCCACCAGTACCATCTGCGTAAAAAGGAAGGCCTAAAGCTCCTAAAATTACGTAAAACATTTGAGAAGCAGCCCCGAGTTTTGAGCCGAGCACTCCACCCGCTAGAAGTACTGCAAAGGTTTGGCCAGTGATTGGAACTGGCGTAAACCCTAGAGGTATAGATATTTGTGCTGCTCCCGCGGTAAGAAGCGCAAAAGAAGACACTGCAACCACATCACGAAGACGTGACCGGGGAATTAAATCAATCAAAGTTATTGGTCGGGGAAGGTGAGAAATAGCAGTCATGATTTTCCTATCTATAAAGAACTACCTTTTGAAAGTTTAGATCAAACTAGAGGTTTAACCCCAAGGTAAGTAAGAATTTTTAGTCACGAAAAGATAGAAGGTCAAAACAGTTAAGTAGTTGACGAGTTTGTTCAGCATCTCCATTAATTTCAATATTTCCATCGTCAATAGACGCACTTAAAGAGACTCGGCCTGAAAGCAGGTCAGCTAAGACTTCTTGACTTAAAACAATTTCGGCATCGGCATCGCTTCCATCGGTAGGTATCGCCACACAATTACGCACCCAAAGTCCAGTGGCAATCCCATCTGTAATCACCCACCGCAAATGCATATCCAAACCTTCAGCTTTTAATGGATCAACCAAAACTTTCAAACTATGAATAAAAGTTTCCGCTGAACCAGCGAGAACCTGATTGCGCCCAAATCGATGAATCCTAAACCGCGAAAGATCAATTTTTTCTTCTAACTCAAGAACACGGGTAAGACACCATCCGCGGACATTTGCTGAAGTTGTTCGCTGACTAATTTCCCGGAGCACTCCTGCAAGAAGCCCTCGTTCTTCAGTCGACCCTCCATCGGCTCTACCCACTGAATTTTCTTCACTACGGATAAGCCAGGTTGCTAATTCAAGAGCCCACCGCAGGTCATCTTCTTCCAAAGCATTTTCTGCCTGTTTAAAAACTTTTTCTCTTCCCCCGAACCCTTCAATCAAACGTTGGCATCTTTCCACTGTTGGCAAAGGAAAAAGTGAAGATTCTTCACCATCAAACCACCCAACTAATCCATTATGGATTTGTCGTACATGATGCTCAACCAACCCATAATTTTGTTGAGTTAGATAGGAACGCTCAAAAAAATCAGGAAGTTGAACAAATTCAATGAGTTCTCCTTGGGTAAGACCCCGATTCACCCCCCGTACGGTTTGATCCCAGAGATACTGCAAAGCATCGCGCGCATCAATCACCCCTGCAGAAATAGTGTCTTTACCTACAATTGGTGGCCCATGAGCACCAACAAGATACTCAGGGTTCATAGACAGAATTTGATCCAAGCCTGAAATAAGGACACGAGGATCTCTATATGGTTCACCGCGAATAGCAAACACATTAAATAAAGCAGGCCAAACCAAATTATTTACACAAACACCCAGATCCGGAAAGAAAATTGTGATGTTGTCATCAGCGTCCGAAGGAGCGGGAACCATTTGTACTCGAAGACCTGCAATCGTAGCTTCAGCAGTTTCTGAAACTAGATGGTTAGGAGCGATAAATCCTGAAGTGAAAGGCGCATGCTCTGCTCGACGGTAATACAAACCCAACCCAACGCTAGCTGCTGCATCAGGACCCTCTTCTGGTAAAAGCATGGAGAATTGATGAACTAAGCCTCGCCCTCCCGTCGGACTAATCTCAGTCGCCATTGTTTGTAGGTTTTTTTCAATCCCAAAGTGACCCCAGATCGGCATGTCATCATTTTGCCCATTTAAAAGAGCTTGAGTTCCGCTGCAATAGTGGTAATGGGTATAAATAACTGCCGTCACCGGGGCCGAACAATATTCACGAACCGCAGAAAGTGAAGCACTCATCTCTTCAATTGACTCACCAGTATCAATAACGATTAAACCTTCAGGTCCTTCAATAAAAGTTTGATTAGATAAACCGTTCCCAACTTGACACCAAACGTGATCTGTCACCTCATGGAATCCTTCGGCCAGACGCTCAAGATGAGTGAATTGCTGCTGATGGGCACGTTGGCCACGTGGACCAGTAGCAACTACCGAATCATCTGGCGAGAAACTCGCTGGGATAGAACTACTCATCACAAATCCTCATTTACTTATCAGGCAGAACTTGTTTCTGCCACTTAGATAGTTTCTCGTCTGCTTCGTCCCGGGTAAAAATCGGCTCAAAAATATCTCCTTGGTTTGAAGATCCACAAATATCAGATCCAATCCCTTGGCCACCAGCTACTGCTGCCCCATAAACGGTAGCTTCAACTGTCGAATGCCTAACCAACGGTCTGCCGAGAAGATCCGCTTGAATCTGACAGAAAGCATCACTACGACTTAGTCCTCCATCAATAGGTAAAACAGTATTGGACTCAAGGCCAAGGCTCTCAACAGATAACTCAACGATTTCACTCATACGAAAGGCAATCCCCTCAAGAATAGCTTTCGCGAGCTCTCCTTTTGAAGAAGAACTAGATTCCCCTTGAATTAACACAACAGCTTCAGGGTCGTTGTAAGGAGTGCCTAAACCATGCAGAGCTGGGAGAACAAAAAGCTCACCTGAGTCAGAAGCCGTGTCTACTAAAGAA
>Ga0207992_1001499_pt1 | contig 10401 bp, 6 predicted proteins | sample ETN02SmetaG_FD_185788 | JGI IMG/M metagenome (GOLD analysis project Ga0207992, IMG submission 185788) | Marine microbial and viral communities from oxygen minimum zone, Eastern Pacific Ocean - ETNP2014F10-02SV255 (SPAdes) (version 2) | ecosystem: Environmental > Aquatic > Marine > Oceanic ...
CGCTAAATGGTGGAACCATCAAAAATGATAGCAATCAAGATGCTATTTTAACGCTTCCATCACCCGGCGCATCCGGTTCACTGGGAGCAAATAAAACATTGATCATCGATACAGCGCTACCTGTGATTTCTTCTGTAAATCTAGCCACTAATAATGCCACAATCGCTGTGACTATGAGCGAAGCGGTTTATAGCACTCCTTTTGGTACAGGCAATCTTGAGGCTTCAGATTTTACATTTTCAGTTAGCGGTGGTAGCGCTGAACTTTCCAGTACTACCCCAACAAGTTTTTCAGCCAATGGTAACGTGTATACGCTTGGCATTGGATTGTCTGAGGTTCCAGATGGCACCGAGACATTGACCGTTAATCCCGTGCTAGGTAGCATTATTGATAAAGCATCAAAATCGGCAGAAACCAGTCAAAGCAATAATACCGCAACCTTAAATAGGGTTGCTATTCAGCTTGGAGCAGATATGAACGGTGAAGCAGCGGGTGATTATTTTGGTTCTGCAGTATCATTGAATGCTGCAGGTGATCGTATCGCAGTCGGCGCGCATCTGAATGATGGTGCTGCAGGTGATGCTGGCCATGTCCGTATCTATGAGTACACCAATAACGCTTGGTCACAATTTGGAGCAGATATCGATGCCGAAGCAATAGAAGATCATTTTGGCTGGTCCGTATCGATGAATGCTACGGGTGATCGCGTGGCGATTGGTGCACCTTTAAATGATGGCGCTGGAACCCATGCTGGCCATGTTCGCATTTATCAGTATACCAATAACGCGTGGTCGCAGCTTGGAGCAGATATCGATGGCGAAGCAGCCGGTGATAATTTTGGCCGTTCCGTATCGATGAACTCGGCTGGTGATCGCGTGGCGATCGGCGGGCCTCTAAATGATGGGAATGGAGCCGATGCCGGCCATGTCCGCATTTATCAGTATACCAATAACGCTTGGTCGCAGCTTGGAGCAGATATCAATGATGAAGCAGCGGGTGATAAAACTGGTGTTTCCGTATCGATGAACTCGGCTGGCGACCGTGTGGCGATTGGAGTAGAATCTGGTGGGGCATCCACCACAGGTCAGGTTCGTATTTATCAGTATACCAATAACGAGTGGTCGCAACTTGGAGTAGATATCGATGGCGAAGGAACGGGTGATAAATTTGGTGCTTCTGTATCGATGAACGCTACTGGTGATCGCATAGCGATTGGTGGGCCCGAAAATAATGCCACTGGTCTTGGCGGCGGCGGTCATACCCAAATCTATCAGTTTACCAATAATGCCTGGTCGCAGCTTGGAGCAGATATCGATGGTGATCTCAAAAATGACAGATCTGGAGCATCGGTATCAATGAACTCGACTGGCGACCGCGTTGCGATAAAGGCATCCCATCAAAATAATGGTGAAGTTGGTATTTACGAATATAAAGATAGCGCGTGGTCCAAACTTGTTGATGATATTCATGGCGAGGCAGCAGGGGACCATTTTGGCTGGTCCGTATCGATGAACTCGGCTGGCGACCGTGTGGCGATTGGAGCAGAGCGAAATGATGATAGCGGAGGCGATGCTGGTCATGCCCGCGTATTTAAGCTTATACCAATACCAGATACCACACCACCTACAATTCTTTCGGTATCATCATCTTCGGCAAATGGATCTTATAATGTGGGTGACGAGATTTATATCACGGTTACGTTTAGTGAAAATGTCTTTATTAATTCTGAACTATTTCAGGAGGATGGTACCGGCAGACCGCGCCTTACTCTAGAGACAGGATCCAATGATCAACAGCCATATTATCACAGCGGCAGCGGTGGACCTGTTTTAGTTTGGATTTACGTTGTAGCTGAAGGAGATAATATTAGTGCCCTGGATGTTCAAAGCACTTCAGCGCTTGCTTTAAATGGAGGAGCGATAATAGATGTTGCCGGTAATAATGCAGTTTTAACTTTGCCTGAACCTGGGAGCACTAACTCTTTATCAACCAAAACAGATATTGTCATTGATACCACTAAGCCTACAATGACCATTACAGCTGCTAATAGTAGCGGGACTACAGTTGCTAGCGGCTCTACCACCAATGACCAAACTTTGATTCTTACTTTTACTGCCTCTGAACTCACCACAAATTTTATTATAGATGATGTCACTATTGTTGGGGGTGCACTAAGTAATTTTACAGCTAGCTCATCGACCGTTTACACTGCAACGTTTACCCCTTCCAATAATAGTGTAAGCGCAGTCAACGTATCTGCTAATAAATTTACCGATGCCGCTAGTAATAATAACACTGCATCAAACCAGTTTACTTGGAATCGTGATAATACTGCTCCTTCTATGACCATCACTGCAAGCGATGGAACAAATTCAATTCCAGATGGCGCTACAACCAATGATAAATCAATTATTGTGTTCTTTACTGCATCTGAACCCACCACAAATTTTACAGTGGATGATGTTACTTTGTCTGGCGGAACGCTTGGTAATTTTCTCGCATCTTCGCCCACGCTTTATATCACAAGCTTTACACCAACTTCTAATGGTGCTACCTCAATCGATGTAGCTGCTAATAAATTCACCGATGCTGCAGGCAATAATAATACCGCAGCGACGCAGTTCAATTGGATTTTTGATAATGTTAGCCCAACCGTAACGATAACCGCAGCCAATAGTAGTGGCACTGCTACTGCAAGCGGTGCAACCACAAATGATTCTCAATTAATCTTGACGATTACTGCAAGCGAAGCTGCGACCGGACTTATAATTGATGAAATTAATATTTCTGGAGATGGCTCTTTAAGTGATCTGACCGTGGTAAGTAGTACAGTTTCTACAGTAAAGCTTACCCCAACTGGTAGCGGAGCGATGAGCGTAAACATTCCTGCTGGAAAAATGACAGATATTGCGGCAAATGGTAATGTTGCAAGCAATACATTTACATGGACCTATGATGGCGATTTTCCAACCATCGCCATTACAGCAACCAATGGAGAAGGGGATCAGGTTGCGGATGGAGCTATAAGCAACGATGCATTATTAAATCTAACTTTTACTGCATCCGAGGCAACCAATAATTTTGCAGAAGCAGATATTACCGTAAAAGGTGCAACGCTTAGCAGTTTTACAGCTTCCTCATCTACCGTTTACACCGCAGTATTAACACCAATCGCAGATGGATCTATTACAATCGGCGTTGGTGATAACAAATTTACTGATGCGAGTAGTAACGGCAACATTGCATCAACTGAGTTTAATTGGATCTATGATCAAATATCTCCAACCATCACAGTTGCTGCTGTCAATAGTAGCGGAACACAAGTAGCGAATGGTGCAACAACTAAAGATGATACGCTATTTTTTACCTTTACTTCAAGTGAGGCTACTAGCAATTTTAAAGATTATGATATTACGCATTCTGGCGGTGAGGCTATATCATTTTCAAGCACATCATCAACAGTTTATCAGGTTGTTTTTGTGCCATCAGGTGGAGCGAGCACAATCCAAGTACAGGCCAATAAATTTACCGATGCTGCCGGTAACTTTAACCAAGCAAGCGAGGTATTCAGTTGGACGTACGATGGAGAAGAGCCAACCATGATAATCACCGCAGCTAATAATACAGATGTTACAATTAATAATGGCTCCGGCACCAATGACTTTCCTTTAATTCTTACATTCACCTCAAGCGAGGCAACTTCCAATTTTGCAGCTACAGACGTTACTGTAACCGGTGGTGAGCTTAGTAATTTTACCGCATCTTCAGATACTGTTTATACCGCTAAAATTATACCGGATGGGGATGGACTGAGAACCATTAATGTAAAAGCAAATACCTTTACAGATGCTGCCGGAAATAATAATAGAGCCAGCGCAGAATTTAGGTGGACATTTGATGGAACTGATCCCGGTCTAACGATTACAGTGGTTAATAAGGACAATATTACGGTGTTAGATAGTGCTATCACTAATGACAAAAATCTATACCTCACTTTTACTAGTACGGAGGATGTTACCAGTTTTGCCCTAGAAGATATTGTAGTTACAGGTGGGGTAATCACAGATTTTACAGCCTCCTCAGCAAGAACTTATACCGCAATCTTTACACCCGATCAAGATGGTGAAACAATAATCAATGTTCCAGCAAATGTATTTAATGATATTGTTGGAAATAAGAATCCAACACCAACACAGTTTCATTGGACTTATGATGGTACCGGTCCTACAATGCTTATTGCAGCAGAAAATGCTAATGGTGATAAGATCATCAATGATTCCGCTTCTAGTGATCCATTATTACTACTAAGCTTTAACTCCTCCGAATTAACAACGGATTTTATTGTAGCTGATATTAAAATAAACAATTTTATTATAGATACTATTATAGCACAGATAGATACTACTATTATAGTAAAGGGGGGTGTAATCAGCAATTTTGTAAAAATGACACCGGTTAATTATATAGCTTCCTTTAAGCCAAACAGAAATGGCCCTGTGACCATTGAGGTGCCTGGTGCGTCATTTACAGATACTCCAGGGAATATGAATATTGTTGATCAACCATTTAAATGGTATTTTGATAATGAAGCACCTACAATTGGACAAGTTCTAGAAGGCTACGATCAAGATTTAGATTGGGTAAAGCTTACGTTACCAGTAAGCTGGTCAGGGTTTACAGATATTACCGGAGTTGATTTTTATGAAGTTTCAGTTGGTACATCAATTGGCAGTGATGATTTTATTGAATGGCGCAAAGTTGGAAAAGATTCTTCATATGTATTTGATCAATTAAATCTGGAGAGTAATACTCAATATTATACCAATGTTCGGGCAACCGATGCTGTTGGCAATCGATCAGATATCGCCTCATCCGATGGTTTTCGGGTAGATTTTGTTCCACCTACTATAGCCTCAAGCTCTATAGAGGATGAATCAGTTTTATCATTGACAAAAAACATAACCATCTCTTATGAGCTGTCTGAGCCAATTGATTCTGCTGATATAACTGTCTCATCAGCACAAACAACTAGCGGTGAAGGTTCCGCCGAACCCTATTTGATCAACTCTAGCTTAATAGATTCAAAAACGATAGAAATAAAGATTCAAGCCCCGCTTGTAAGTGGCGACCTACTCAAGGTTACAATCAATAATATGAAGGATGATGCAGGCAACAATTCATTGAAATATGATTATCAATATCCGATCAGTTTGTTAGGTGATTTTAATATGGATGGCGCAATTGATATTACAGATTTTAATTCATTTTCTAATGCCTGGCAGAGTCAAGACCTTAGCTTTGAGCTTGGACCGGTTAGTGGACAGGTTCCATTTTTTAAACCAGAACTCGATGGAATTTTTGATCTAAAGGATGGAATGGCTTTTTATTATATGTGGCACTGGGATAATGATCAGCTTGGAAAGATGCTTGTTAATAAGAATGCAAAGCAGGGTGAAGAAATTGATATATCTCATAATGCTAACCGCTTAAAGATAGAAGCTCCCGATCGTGCTCATGCTGCGGAAATAATCATCAATTATCCTCCATCTGAAATTCAAATCACCGCACCAAGCCCAGTTAAACAGCAAGCAATAAACAACAGGCTTGCAAAAATTGATACGGTATCTGGAAAGATTTTAATTCATCAGATCCTTAACGATGATGCATTAACTTTTGATCTTAATACGTATTCACGGGATGAATCAGTGATCAGTATTTCATATGAATTTATTGATCAACATAATAATATGGTCAGCTCTGGATCTTTGGATTACGAGTTAAATCCAATTCCAGCTTCATTTGCGCTTAAGGATAATTATCCCAATCCATTTAATCCTACTACGACCATACGTTATGACCTACCAACAGCTGCGCTTGTTAATATTGTGATCTATGATATCACTGGACGCGAGGTTGCACGTCTACTGAGCACCACACAGAATGCCGGTTATCATTCAGCTATATGGAATTCTAAAAACTTTAACGGAGAGTCAGTTTCCGCAGGAATCTATTTCTATCAAATTCAAACCAAAGAATTTGTTCAAACTAAAAAGATGTTATTATTGAAATAAATAACATCTTCAATGAAAAATAAAACGAATCACAGCCAAGCTGTTATCTTCGATCTAGATGGTACTCTAGTTGATACCGTCGAAGATATTGCAAATGCAGTCAATGATGTATTAACAAAATTTGGCCACCCAACCCACTCCATCGATTTTTATAAGGAAAATATTGGGGGCGGTATCAATGATCTGATCCAAAGTTCTTTGCCTGACGATCACAATATTTCAACCGAGAGCTATATTGAATCTCTAGATCATTTTTATATTAGACATTTGAATCAAAACACCAAAGTTTATCCCTATATCTATGAGATATTAGACCTACTCCAGGAGAAAGAAATACCGATCGCGATTATATCTAATAAGCGTCATCCATTTACGATGGATTCGGTGGATAGGTTTTTTTCAAAATATATTGATATCACCATTGGGTCTGGTAATGAATTTCCACTAAAACCAGATCCTAAAAGCGCGGAATATGTCTTAAAAAAATTCAATGCAAAGGCTGAGCAAAGTTTTTTTATAGGTGATACAGGGTACGATGTTATGATGGCAAAAAACAGCAACATGATCTCTCTAGGTGTTCTTTGGGGTATGAGCGACAAACAGAAACTATCATCATTTGATCCTGACCACCTTTTTGAAGCGCCGGAAGATCTATTTCATTTCTTCCAGTCCAAATAGCTCCAGTTAGCGTTGTAGATTAATCAGTTTAGATAATAAATTCGATGATGAAAAATAAACCATTACTATTTTTTACACTGATCGCATCGCTTTACGGACAATGAGCACTTTGAAGTAATCCATCCTTGCCAGTTGGCGAGGCAGACAAAGGTATCGGTGCAAAAAAAGGCACAATCTACTATGGAATTCAAGCTCAGTCTTCTTTGGTTGACTGGTGGCATGACCCTCTTAAAAAAGAACCGTATAAGCATAGCGGTCTTTTAAATACCTTTATTATTCGTCCCAGTTTAATATACGGTATTTCTTCAGATTTAAATCTAATGATATCAACCAATCTTGGAGTAAGAACTATGATATGGGATCAAGATCAAAAATCTATACACCATAGATCTGAATCAAGCCATACAGACTATGATAATGCGCATGGAAATGTTCTTGGTGATACAGACATTGTATTTAGATATCTTGCAAGGAACGCTGGCCATGGTGAAGGCTTACGGCTTTTCCTTGGCGGCGGGCTCGTTGTGCCATCCAAAAGCGTTTTGACTTCGGACCCATTTTTTTTAGACAATAAAGAAGAAGAAAAAGAGCATCGCCATTTTAGTTTAAGCAGTGGTGCATATAAGTATGTATTAGAGCAGCAAGTCTTTTTTAAGCGCGAAACAAATCCTGTATTTTTTGGAGGATTCATTCTTTACAAAAACCCAATCAATGAAAGTAAATACGGATTTAAACCGTCCCCGACCTTAAACGTTTCTGCATCCATGACGTTTAAACGGTTTGATCAGCGTGATTCATCCGTAGGTTACGGTTTAGGGCTATTTAAAAGCGGTCAGGCATACTGGAATGGATTGCCAGCTCCAAATTCTAAATCAACGAGTATTATCCCCAGCCTATCATATCTAATAAATTCGCGTTTTGGAGCATTATCGTTCAATATCCAAAAACCATTTTTTATTGATGGATCGTTTTCTAGCAATGAAGGAAATATTGGTCAGGGTAGCGATATTTGGCAGTTTACTGTCTCTTTAAGAAAAATTTAGAAGATTAGAATACTATTTTTATGTTACCAAAGTATTTGCTAGATTTAATTATTAATTAATTAGTAAAGGACATATTTTTATGGACAAAGGAAAAGTAAAGTTCTACAACAGAGATAAAAAATACGGTTTTATTACCGGTGATGATGGAAAAGATTATTTTTTCCATGTATCTGGAGTTTCTGGTGAAGCAGAACTTAACGATGAAGATGCAGTTGAATTTAAAGTAGCTGATGGTGAAAGAGGCCCAAAGGCCGTTGATATAACACCATTGTAGATATTTTAGTCATCTCTACATTTCAAAAGAGAAGAATTTAACAACACTTTTGACTGAAAAAGCCTCCGTATGGAGGCTTTTTCTTTTATAGTAGAAATTATATCAAATAAATTATCATATGTTATTCTGGATAGAAATTACCCTGTTGGCATTTTCAATTTTAGCCAACCCAATTACAAAGACCCCCTTATTAAAAGATCATAAAACTCCCAATAATAACATCCGTCTTTATGGAGGGTATGCATCTAATACGTTGATGCGCTTTGTAGTACTGGGAGACGTTAGGCGTGAATTTCATCATACATCAATTAAGGGAATTGATTTTTCCAGAACTATAAAGAAGAATTATAAAGATTACCCTCTAGATATGAGCTTGAGGTTAAGTATGGTTAGGTATAATGAGATGAATTATCAAAAAGATCACAATCAGGTAAATCTCTTTTTTATGGTTCACCGCAAAGCTAATTATAGAAGAATGCCCATAAGGTTCTTTATTGGAGAAGGAATTTCTTTATCTGAGAATGTGCCCTATGTAGAAGGAAGGGAGACAAGAAGGATAAGTGGCAGAGACTCTAGATTAATGAATTACTTAAATATAGGTTTTGATTTTAGGTTAAGCGATTTAACTGGTTTTGAGAATTTAAATAAAATTAGATTTGGCATTGCCGATTCTCATAGGTCTGGCGCATTTAGTAAAGTTAAATTATTTAATAATACTAGTGGAGGGAGTAATTTTATTACGCTTTTTCTAGAGTATGATTTTTAATTTAACTGACTATTTCTTTAATTTAAATGGAGCGTGAAATGAAGAAGCTATTTTTTTGCATTACTTTCTTATTCAGTATTGTCTTTACACAAACCCTTGATGATGTAATCGCAAGCGATCATCGATCAAAGAAAAATAAAGCAAGGGATCAATATAGACATCCAATTGAAACACTGAATTTTTTTGGAATCAAAAATAATATGACTGTTGTTGAGTTAAATCCTGGTGGGGGATGGTATCAGGAAATACTCGCTCCTTATTTAAAAGATAACGGAAAATACGTTTCAGCTACTTATAGCCCAGATTCAAAAAGCGACTACAGACGCAATTCATACAAGGCTGAAATGAAGAGAATAAAAGGAAATAAAAAACTCTACGGTAACCCACAAATAGTATTACTCGATGGTTCAGTGTATGGAAAAGAAGAATCTGCAGATATGGTTTTAAGTTTTAGAAATTATCATAACTGGGTAGGTGGGACTGAATTTGAAAAACTGCGTGCCGTATACAAGACCTTAAAACCTGGTGGAGTTTTTGGGATTACCGATCATAGAAGTAGTTCTACAATGGATGAAAAAGGATATACCTGTGAACCATGTATGATTCGTGATGCTGAGGCTATTGGATTTATCTATGTGGGTTCTAGTCAAATTAATGCAAATCCAAAAGATACTAAAGACCACCCCGGTGGCGTTTGGAATCTTCCCCCAACACTTCGAGAAAGTGGTTTAAAGAAATCAGAAATAAAAAAGATGCAAACTAGATACAAGCAAATTGGCGAAAGTGATAGGTATACGTTAAAATTTATTAAGCCGTAATTTTGCATTTGTTCAAAATTAAATGAATAAAAAGAAACACCTTACCTATAAAGAGAAAGTTGAATTTTTCAATTTGCTTGAAGAATTCTTTTCGCTTTATCAGCCAAAATTTGGTGAAAAGATTAAAGTGAGACGATTTATTGCCGACCTAAAAAAGATACAAGCTGAACTTTATGATGAGATGTTAAAAAATCGACTCGGCAAAATAAAAGACAGTAACATCCAGAAAAAAGATATTGAATTATTAAAAACACTTGACGAGGAAAGCATTAATAGTCACTTTAAAAAATTAAAGAGAAATAATAACCTGCCATTAATAGTAAAGCTAATGGAGCGCGTTAATACTGCTTCCAAATAATAGTTCTTGACATAAGATGCAAATATTATCTATTCTTTAGTGTGTTTTTAAGAACCGCTTTTGGCGGGGTTTTTTATCGATAACTCAAAGGAGTAATTAATGAAACAATTCATATTAATGGGGATGTACATTGTTAGTTTAACTATATTGTCTGCGCAAGATGATCAAGAGCAAGTTTGGCGTGTTTGGTACATGAAGCCCGTTCAAGGGAAAGCACAGAATTTAGAAAAAGGTTTAAAAGACCACGTTGTAAAACATCATGGGGAAGACCAGTGGCCAGAGTACTACTACGATGTTCTGAGCGGACCAAATTTTGGATCATTGATGGGTTGGTCAGGACCACACACCTGGAAAGCCTTTGATGAAAGAGTACGTAGCGAAGCTGATGTGGAT
>Ga0207992_1001501_pt1 | contig 10383 bp, 6 predicted proteins | sample ETN02SmetaG_FD_185788 | JGI IMG/M metagenome (GOLD analysis project Ga0207992, IMG submission 185788) | Marine microbial and viral communities from oxygen minimum zone, Eastern Pacific Ocean - ETNP2014F10-02SV255 (SPAdes) (version 2) | ecosystem: Environmental > Aquatic > Marine > Oceanic ...
GAAAAATGATGATCTTCATTATCACAATTAATTTCACAAAAACTATATCCTTCTGTAAAATTATGATTATGTGAATCAATATGAAGTGCACTGGATAATAAAAGGAACGATAACCCAGATGCTAAAATAACTTTTAGAATGTTTTTCATTAAGAAAAATTAATAAACTAATTTTTGTATTGGAAACACAATTATTATAATTAATAGAAACTTTTATTATAATAAATATTAAACAGAATAAAATGAAAGATCATTTATGAAAAAGAAAATACATTTCCTGATTTATTTAATATTTTGCCTTCATATTCTCCCTGCACAAAGTGGGTATTCGTTGGAGTTAGTAGATAGAATTTGGTTCGAATCCTACATTTCAGCTGAGGGAGATACGGTTGGAGGAACTGATATCTGGGGTTATACCGCACCTGATGGGGAAGAGTATGCACTGATGGGAGTGATGGAAGGTATAGCCGTTGTACGCGTTTCAGATATGGAAGTCATTGATATTGTACCCGGCCCGATGGAGCAAGGTCCGTATTATTACCATCGCGATATAAAAACCTATAGTCATTATGCATATGCTATGTCAACGTTTACAGGAACGAACGAAGGCTTAATGATAATTGACCTTTCTCCTCTTCCGGATAGCGTTCGGTTTGTCGGATCTTATATTCATGGAAGTGATACCACAGCACACAATCTTAGCATCGATACAGCTACAGGTTATGCCTACATTCTGAAACAAGACTATCTAGGATTCCGAGTAGTGAACTTAGAAGACCCTGAAAATCCCGAAGATATTCTTTCATTTACTTTTGGGTATTTAAACGATCTTTATGCTAGGAATGACACTGTGTATGTTTGCGAGTATTTTGCTGGATCTTTTTCAATATTTGATTTCTCGGATAAGAATAATCCAGAGTTACTTGCACGTGTTGATGTTCCAAATTCGGGATATATACATAACATTTGGCCTACGGATGATGGATCTCATGTTATGACAACAGAAGAGACAGTTGATCAGACTGTAAAAATGTGGAATATAGAGGATATGGAAAATATACAACTTGTAGGAGAATATTTGGGTTCTAATAGATACGCACACAATACACATATAATGGGTGAGTTTGCGTATCTTTCTCACTACTCTGCGGGTGTTACCGTAGTAGATATCAGTGATCCAACTAATCTCATTGAAGTCGCTCAATATGATACCTACCCTTTTAATGATGTCCCCGATCCTGCAGGTTCTGGATGTTGGGGAGTGTATCCATTTACGCAGAATGGGATGGTCTTTGCTAGTAATCTTGAAGGTGATTTGACAATTCTACAATTTACAGAGACCAATACTTCCATTGTTGAAGGTGAATTGATGCAGCTACCAAATCATATAGTTATACATCAGAACTATCCAAATCCGTTCAACCCAATAACCACAATAGACTTTTCATTGCCACAACGGGAGTTTGTGAGGATGAAGGTATTTAATCTTGCTGGAGAACAAATAACTACACTGATTAACAATGAACTCTCTATTGGTAATCACAGTATTCAATGGAACGGAAGCGATCAACCAAGTGGAGTTTATTTTTTCCAGATAAAAACTAGAAACTCTATATATAATAAGAAGATGGTGCTATTAAAGTAAACGGTTCAAAATCTGGAAAAAAATGCACCTCTAAATTAGGAGCGTTTGTTTCTAGATAATTATCAATGTTATGTGTAGATTATTTTATTGTAATGATTATACAAGTGGGAGGTCTAACTTGAAGCAAAATATAATAAAAAATTTATTTATGAAATTATTTTTCTTTTTTGTCTTTATTCTAAATGGATTGTTAGCTGAAACCGTTGTTTTTACAAAAACAGATTCAGCGGACTGGACTCTTGAAGAAAATCAAGACCGTATCACAGAAGATGTCTGGATTACAAGAAAACATAACCAGAGCATTTTTAATATTGCTGTAGAGAGTGGATATTCTGGGAGTTCTGGATCACCAGTTGGTACTCTTTGGGCTAATTCAACTTCTTCAACAGCAAGTGCTGATAGTTATACCAATTTTGTTGCGATGCATGGTGGGTCACCATCCTCGATTATTGATGATACAGTATCACTTTATTTGCCTGAAGAAGGTCTCTATTTCGATTTGACTTTTACATCTTATTCTGGGGGAAACAACACTGGTGGAGGTTTTTCTTACAGTCGCACATCTGTAACGCCTAATCTAGCAGTGTCGCCGGATTCATTATCGGCTGATTTGCATACTGGTGAAATGGAGACACAAACATTAACGATTACAAACAGCGGTAGTAGTAACCTTAATTGGGAGATGGAGGTTGATTGGGTTACCATGGACTCTGTCACTTTTATTAAAGAGAACTTAGTAGATCACACATTATCACAACACCAAGATAGAATTACAGATGATATATGGATAACTAGAGAACAAGGTGGTGCCATATTCAATATATTTTATGAAGCAAATGATTGGCATCCTCACAATCCAGCGGGAACAGAATGGGCAGCCGGATCATTTGATGATATTGGATCTGTAGTTTTTGAGACTTTTGGTACAGATGTTTTGGGGCATAGCATTGGGGATTCTTTAAATAATTATTTCATACCAAATAATCTTCCAATTCTTATGCATCTTATTGATGATGATATTTACCATGAAGTATATTTTCATAGCTGGCAACTGGGAAATATTGGTGTTGGTGGCGGAGGATTTTCCTATACGAGGGTAGCCAAGCCTAGGGCAATTCATCTATCTTCAGAATCAGGTACAGTAAGTGCAGGTTCTTCATTTGATGTAGACGTTTTGTTTGATGCCAGCGGAATGAATAGTGGCGAATATTATGCAAACATTATAGTTACCAGTAATGACTCCAGCAATGCGCAAGTAGAAGTACCAGTTCATTTAAGCGTTACAGGTGCACCCAATATATGGGTAGATGCAGATACAGCAGATTTTGGAGAGATTTTTGTGAATTATGATGGACCAGGGAATTATGGTGGATCGATGGAATTAGGAATGGGGAATGATGGGGCAGATGTTTTAAACGTGAGTAGTATAACAGTAGATAATACTGCCTTTACAATTTCCCAATCTTCTGCAACTCTGGATCATGGTGAAAATTTATCATTAACCATAAATTTTATGACGGATGATGGAGTTGGTCCTCATAGTGGCAATATAACAATTGTATCGGATGATTCCGATGAAGGTACTCTTACTATTCCTGTATATGTTGATGCGGTAGAACCTCCAGTAATATCGGCTACTGAATCAATATCAGCAGCAATAGATGTAGGTGATAGTTTGAACCAGTCTTTTACATTAAGTAATACTGGAGTAGGTGAACTTACATACGAATTGAATGTAACTGAACAGAGTCAACGAGATGGATCCAGATCATATGAAAGCCAAGCAAATCCTCAAGCTAAAAGATTGCCATTCGATGGATATTTTGATTATACCAATAGTGAAACGCGCCAGCGTATGAGAGAAAAAGCGTTACAGCTATCCAATGATTCAGGTAATAACAATCATTCAGAAACAAATCATACAACAGTTTCTAGAGATAATAATTATACTTGGGAATTAATACATACGGATCAAAATAATAGTACTCCATACGATCTTAGAAATATATATATGGATGAACAAAATGGAGAACTGTTATTTAAATGGGATAGTTATGAATCATGGGATAACCCTGGTGCATTACCTGCAATCACTTTTATCTATATTGATGTTGATCAAAATCCCAATACTGGTCGACCAATAGATTTTGTACCATATTTTAATATAGGTGCAGAAATTGGAATTGTTAGATGGAACCATGAATTTGGTGGAATATGGGAATATCAAAACGTTCCTGGTTTTGGATGGGTCTCAGTGGATCTCGACTCGCTCAGGACTAATTATATGACTCCATATGGCAATGAATTAATAATAGGTGTAAAAGCAGGTTGGTTCGATGGTTCCAGTGGAATAAATTTTGGTATAATCGCAGATAATGCGTTTGGTGATGAAGAAGGTGTGGATTTGGTACCAAGTTTTGGGTCAGGATCATACATTACGTATAATTTTAAACCGAATTGGTTATCCCTCGATTTACAAAATGGTGCAATTCCATCAGGGAGTAGTCAAGATATTATAGCTACATTTGATGGAAGTGGAATGCTTGGTGGTGAATATTTTGCGGATATTAATGTTGCAACTAATGATCCGATGACTCCACAGTATACAATCTTAGCACAGATGAGTCTAACAGGCATCCCAAATATAACATTACAAAATTCTTCTGTAGACTTTGGCGTGTCGTATTTGGACTATGCAGATGAAGCATTTCTGGTAATTCGTAACCATGGAAGTGGTGTATTGGAAACTCAGCTAACTTCAGATAGTGAAAATCTTACAGTTGGTGAAGCCTCCTTAGATATACAACCACAAGAAGTGGATTCAATTGAATTATCTCTTGTTGGTACAGATTTGGGTGATTTTAGTGCGAATGTTACAATTACTTCTAACGACTCAGATAATCCATCTCTTACTGTACCAGTTACATCCACAATAGTTCTTGCTCCTAATGTGGATACAGATCCAGGCTCTTTCATCTTAGAGGTTGAATCTGGCGCTTCTATTGTTGAAGAACTAACTATTTCAAATAGTGGTGGTAGCAATCTGGATTTTGACATTGAAATTGTGTATGATGGTGGTCGTGATCAAAACAATGATGGAGAAGATGACTTTGCAACAGATAATCAATTACGAATAGAAATTTTAACGGATAATTATCCAGAAGAAACTGGGTGGGTATTGTATCAAGATGGTTACCTTTTAGCCAGTGTCTCACAGAATACATTAAATAGTCAAGGTACGCTTTATACGTGGGATTATGAAATACCGGCAGGAGCGTATCGTTTCACAATTAGCGATGCTTACCTAGATGGTATCTGTTGTGGATATGGTAATGGTGAATATAATTTATATTTAAATGATGAGTTAATAGCGACAGGTGGTGAATTTGGAGCTTCTGAAACTGTAGAATTTACAATCCTAAATGAATGGTTAACTATGAACCCATTGTCCGGCACAGTATCACCCGAAGGATCAGCAGGCGTTCTGCTTAATATAAGTGCTGCAGGAATGGATCCAGGTGTTTATAGTGCTGGTATTTCTATTAACAGTAATGATCCGGATCAGGGAGCAGTTATTATTCCATTAAGTTTAACTGTAAACGGCATGAGCTCTGAAAATGAATCATTACTACCTGCAGAGTTTGCTCTTCATCAGAACTATCCAAATCCATTTAATCCGGTAACAAGAATTAGATATGATTTACCAGAAAATAGTATGGTAAATATCACAGTCTATGATATGCTTGGTAGAGAAGTGAAAACTCTGGTAAATCAAGTACAGGATGCTGGTTTTAAATCAATTATTTGGGATGCAACAAATGATTATGGAAAAGCAATAAGCGCGGGTATTTATTTATATCAGATTCAAGCTGGTGATTATATGCATACGGAAAAGATGGTATTGCTAAAATAAATTTTGAATGAACATTATAGCTCACGGATTCGTGGGCTATAATGATAATATGATAATGAATATATTTTATCATGGATAAGCGCGGTACGCTGATATCTTTTTCTACGATATCTATTATTTTTATTATTTTAATCTCTTATAACCATTCACAATCAACCTCTTTCAAAAATATCCATAATCATACATTAATTAACGAAAATTTCGAATATAAAGGTTACTCACCTAGTCCCACAGACATGATTTTATCCCGCTCAGATTATGCAAATAAGTTGTATGGGTTTTGGCTTGGCCAATGTATAGCCAATTGGACAGGGTTAGTTACAGAAATGGATAAAATAGGAAATGTTGGTGAAATAAAAACCGGTAGATTTTATACGAGAGATGATTGGGGGAAACTGGATCAACCAAATATTTGGAGTGGAGATAATCCTAGCGAATTATCAACTACAATTGACTTTGTATTTGAAGATAAAAATGGTATTTGGGGTTCTGATGATGATACAGATATTGAATATATGTATCAATATCTTATGTATAAAAATCAAACAAGTATTTTGTCTGGAGAACAAATAAGAGAAGGTTGGTTAACCCATATTAAGCATGAAGAAGAAAATTATTTATGGGTATCAAACCAAACTGCTTTTGATCTTATGCGTGATGGGATGATTCCACCAGAGACTAGTCTACCAGAAAACAATCCTAATTATGAGATGATTGATGCGCAGCTAACAACGGAGATTTTTGGATTCTTTGCACCTGCAAGACCTGATATAGCTCTGAAACTTGCTCATTTGCCAATACGAACAACTGCAAAATTAGATGCTGAATGGATTTCTGAATTTTATGTTATCATGTATTCTTTAGCATCATATATAGATGAGAATAAATCAATAAAAGATAATATTATTTGGATGGCAAACTATGCACGCAAGCGGTTACCTGATGCTTCTTATGCAGCAAAAATGTTTGATTATGTTAAATACAGATATGATGAAGAAATACCTTGGGAAGAAGTGCGGGATGAGATTTATACCAAATATCAGTTGAACCAAGATGATGGATATAATCTTACATCTAAAGAATTATATTGTAATGCCTGTTTTGCAGCTGGTATAAATTATGCAGCAAGTATTGTTAGCTTGTTTTATGGTCAAGGTGACATTCTTGAAACCATTAAGATAGGAACCCTTGCTGGTTGGGATTCTGATAATCCAACATCTACTTGGGGAGGTCTAATAGGCTTTATGATAGGAAAGGATGGAGTTGAAAAAGCATTCGGTAAACAATTTTCCGATCGATATAATATTCATCGAACTAGAATTGGATTTCCTGATAATGGAATTGACACGTTTTTTCATATGGCAGAAGTTGGTATATATATCATAGATAGAGTTGTTCAAAATCAAATGGGTGGAGGAATAGATCTTGAAAAAGATATATGGTATATACCAAATGAGGGGTTGGAAATAACTGTAGGTACGGAATAATTATTTTTATCAATTGATAAATGGAAAAATTAAATATTATAAAGAATCAACATTTTAATCTGGACAAAGTTAAAGATTTATATTCTATCCAAACCTGGGATCCAAAAAAAATTGCTTCTTTTCATGATTCCATAGGAAATAAAGAGACACCTTTAGTTAGGCTTCCGGGTTTAGCAAAGCATTTAGGCATCGGTAATGTTTTACTAAAAGATGAAAGCCCTCGATTTGGTCTTAATGCATTTAAAGCTTTAGGCGCCTCCTATGCAATGCATAGGCAGATAAAAAAATTCCCACAAATTAAGATATTTTGTACAGCTACGGATGGGAATCATGGTCGAGCAGTAGCATGGGTTGCTAGAAAATTAAATAGAAAGGCAGTTATTTATATGCCTAAATGGACGGTTCCGGCAAGAATAAAAGCTATAGAAAATGAAGGGGCTGAGGTACATGTGATAGACCAATCATATGATATTGCTGTAGAAATGGCCAATATTCGTGTAGAGGAAGGAAATAAGAATGGTAATAATTATTGGTCGTTGATTCAGGATACAGCTTGGGATGGTTTTGAAGAAATTCCATTAGATATCATGAAAGGATATTGGACTGAAATGTATGAGGTAACCCAGCAATTAAAAAGAGAGACTGTTGATGTATTATTTCTTCAATCTGGCGTAGGTAGTTGGGCTGCTTCAATCTTGGGTTATGTTGCAACGCAATGGAAGAATCCTCCAATATGCATTAGTGTAGAACCCTACAGTGCAAACTGTTTATTTGAATCGATTAAAGTTGGAAACAGAGTTATTGTTCAAAATAATGGAACAACAATTATGGCTGGATTAAACTGTGCTTCTGTATCAACCTTAGCATGGGATATATTAAAAAATGGTCTATCAGCATCTATGTCTATTGCAGATGAATTATGTGAGGAAGCTATGAGGTTGCTAGCTTATCCAATACCTGATGATCCTTTGATTATATCTGGTGAATCTGGATCGAGTGGGCTTGGTGGCTTAATCGGTTTATCAAGATCTACTTATTATAAAGAATTGAAAGAAAAATTTAACTTAAATAAGAATTCAACAGTTTTGGTTATCAATACGGAAGGCGACACTGATCCAATAAACTATAAAAAAGTTATCAATGAAAAAAAATATTAATAACTTAATATGTAGACTTAAATTTATTTGAGAATTCAATTATGAAAGTAATAAACAATAAAATCATAATAATTATGATATCCATTTTCATTTCTTTTTATTGCGATGAAAATAGTGATGGGAATAATGTAAATGGATGCACAGATAGTATAGCAACAAACTATAGTGATTTAGCTACCAATGATGATGGAAGTTGTGAATATACACTGAATGGAGTTACGCTAAAATGGCTTCGAACATTTAATTCATCTGATGGGGTATATTTTACTGAAGGGTGGAGCGTTGAGCCTACCTCAGATGGTGGTTTTATTATAGCGGGCGCAGCAGCTGGCTATGTTGGACTTCTGATTAAAACAGATTCTAATGGACAAAAAGAATGGCATCAAGTGTACAATAATTCGACATCGTTGCATAGCGCAAGTCAAACATCTGATGGCGGATTTATTGCTACGGGATATTATGAATGCGATACGTCTGCAGCATGTTATCCTGATATATTTCTAGTGAAGACAAATAGTAGTGGCACAATTGAATGGGAACAATTATTTGGTAATGAAGAAAACAATGATTGGGGAAGAAGCGTTATTGAGACTCAAGATGGAAATTATGTCTTAACGGGGACATGGAATGATGATGGTTGGAATTCAAAAGCTTTATTGAGAAAATATAGTAATACAGGATCTCTTATTTGGAGTAAAACTTTTTCAAGTTCTGATGCAAATGAAGGGTATTCTGTTATTGAAACATCAGATGGGAATCTTGTATTTGCTGGGTATTCAGGTACGCAGCATGGCGCTTATAATAATTTTATGGTAAAAACAAATGCGGATGGTGGACAATTATGGAAGAAAAAGAATCAATCAGTTGGCGATGCAGTACTTTATTCTGTAGTAGAATCACCAAGTGGAGGATATGCTGCTGCAGGGTTTTGTAATAGCTGGAGATCAAATTCAATCATAAAGAAGAATCAATCTGGTGGAACCCAATGGCAAAGTTGTTTTGTTGAAGAAGGGAGCAATTATGGTTATTATGATATTGTAGCCTCATCAAGAGGTGGATATTATTTAATTGATGATCGTTCTTTTTTAACAAAAGTAGATGAAGAGGGCACCATGATCTTTAGTGTGCAATTATATCAAGTGAATCAATCAATTGTTGAATTAGAAGATGGTGATATCGTAGTAGGCGGGTATGGATTTAGAGAAGGAAATGATGGTGGTCTTATATCTTTGATCCGTTTAGACCCCACACAATTTGAATAATTTATCTTTATGAATCAGTATAGTAGTTTAAAACTTCTCATACTCTTTTCTTTAATTCATATCTCATTATTTGGTCATGGTGTTGCTACAGGTGACCAAGGATATATTCAACAAATTAATGGAGTTAATTTTGTGCCATTTATGTATTTAGGCGCAAAGCATATGGTAACAGGATACGATCATATCCTGTTTCTTGTAGGTGTTATATTTTTTCTGTACCGTTTAAGAGATATTGGTATTTATGTTAGTTTATTTGCTATTGGTCATTCATCTACACTGATATTTGGTGTCTTCGCTGACGTACATATTAATGCTTATATAATAGATGCAATAATTGGATTATCTGTTGTGTATAAGGCATTAGATAATTTAGGCGTATATCAACAATGGTTTGGAATTCAGCCAAACACAAAAATAACCACATTAATTTTTGGTTTATTTCATGGTTTTGGTTTAGCAACAAAAATTATTGAATTTGATATGGATCCCAATGGTTTATTAACAAATCTAATAGCATTTAATATTGGAGTAGAATTTGGTCAGTTATTAGCACTATCTGCGATTCTAATATTAATGAGTTATTGGCGTAAGCTGCCTAGTTTTATTGCATATGCATATTCAACAAATATTATATTAATGATTTTAGGATTTATGTTAACGGGGCATCAGCTATTAGGTTATTTTAATTCTTGATAAGAGAAAATAATGTTTAATGTAGAACAGCCAACCGAAAAAGATTTACCTACTTCATCACAGCTTTTGAAGTCTACAATAATAGCTATACTGGTAACATTCATATTATTATTAATTGTGATTTTTCCTGCAGAATATGGAACAGATCCAACAGGAGTTGGTAACCTATTAGGTTTGAAGGAAATGGGTGATATAAAAATGAGCCTTTTGGATGAAGCTCAAAATGA
>Ga0207992_1001502_pt1 | contig 10376 bp, 11 predicted proteins | sample ETN02SmetaG_FD_185788 | JGI IMG/M metagenome (GOLD analysis project Ga0207992, IMG submission 185788) | Marine microbial and viral communities from oxygen minimum zone, Eastern Pacific Ocean - ETNP2014F10-02SV255 (SPAdes) (version 2) | ecosystem: Environmental > Aquatic > Marine > Oceanic ...
CCGTTCTTCTGTAGGCATTTCAAGAGATCAACCTTGAACTCTTCCTTGGCAAGATTGCCGAAGTGAATGAAGGCATTCGAATCTACTACCCATGTTTTCCCTTTCATATTCCCAAGTCGGACGAAACTCGGTTAAAGTGCTAACTCACTAAGTGAATGAATTCCCACCGTGGTACTCAGTGGCATATACCACGCTACCCATTGAATCGGCGAATCCTCGTGTCTGAACCCTTAGTTTCCGGAGGAAACGGGCTCATCTCCCGGCACGAGCACCAGTAATTCTCACTCAACCTCAATTATCTGAGTAGGTATGCCCCTCCTCGCCGCTTGGTCAATGACTATTCTCGTCCATTTACTTGTGGGTGAAGGCATAGCAAGTATGTGCGTAGCGGCATTGAGAATCTTTTCTGTGAGGGTATTGGCTGCCTCCAACCTACCCCTATCTCTCAGACTCTTGGAAAAATCCCCCCATTCTTCAGAAAACACCGCTATGGGGACGATGTTCGAGTCAGCCCATCTCTCTGCCATGTAGTCAACTCCGCTAGCCCCTCCTACAATAATTAGATCGGGATATCCGTTTTCTTTGATCCATAATTCCGTATTCTCTTCAAATTTTTCAAAGTCATAGAATCTACTGGATCCAACTATTGCAAGATTGATTATCTCACCATCAGAATTCAGGTCCAGACTCCCAAGCCGGTCGATAGTATCCTGCCCCGAGTACGACGCCATGACGCCGTCACGGACCGTCCATCGAATAGGTATTGCCCAATATTCCGTAATTTTTCATACGCGCGACTTGATATTGTACCCCTTCTTGGGTGGTTTAGGAGGGGTTGCAAACGACTCTGGACTTGGATTCAATCAGGGCCGAATTCCCCATTCTAGGTAGAATGCTGCCAAACGGCAAACAACTGGTGTATTTTGATAATGCTGCAACTTCTCAGAAACCAATGTGCGTCATTGAGGCAATGTCTAGGTACTATAAGGAGTACAATTCTAATGCCCATAGGGCCAACCATACATTGGCCGATGAGGCTACAACGGCTTTAGAGGGGGCCAGAAACTCCATTTCACGATTTTTTGGGACATCCCCCAAGCAGATGATCTACACAAGCGGAGCCACTGAAGCAATCAATTTAGTTGCTTATGGATGGGCGAGGGCAAATCTGTCCAAGGATGAAGTAGTAGTACTCACAGAAATGGAGCATCACGCCGATATAGTCCCGTGGCAGGAACTGTCCAAGGAGAAGGGGATAGAAGTAAGGTATGTTCCAATCGATTTACATTCATTTACTTTAGATATGGATGCATTCGAAATAGCGGTGCAAGGGGCATCTCTAGTTTGCGTCGTTCATACTAGCAATGTTCTTGGAATTAGAAATCCGATAGAGAGAATCGTCGAATTATCTCACGCCTCGGGGGCCAGAGTTCTAGTTGACTGCGCGCAAGGAGCGCCACATGAGCTAATAAATTTCGACTCTTCCAAAATAGATTTTGCCGCAATTTCTGCCCATAAGATGGGTGGCCCCACAGGCATAGGTTGCCTGCTAGCTAAGCTAGATGCAATGGGGCAAATGAGACCATTCCTAACAGGGGGATCGATGATCAAGAAGGTTAGCACGGAAGGCTCAACTTTTCAGGAAGGACATGCAATGTTTGAGACAGGTACTCCAAGAATTGCCGAGGCCATTGGTTGGGGCGAAGCAGTTGAATGGCTGGATCAGTTCGATATGTCCGAAATCCACTCTCATGTCAACTCACTAGCGTCTCTTGCCGCTGAGCGGATGGGCGAAATCGAGGGAATCACTGTTTTTGGAGACCCTACTAGAAATGATAGCAGTGGGGCGGTTTCTTTCTTGCATGATTCAATCCAGTCACAGGACCTGTCACTTCTATTGGATGAAGGGGGATTTGCAGTAAGGACTGGACATCACTGCGCCCAACCACTAATGGATGCCATGGGTGTACCTTCAACAAATCGGGCATCATTTTGGATATACAACACTCCGGAAGAGGTCCACTCTTTCACCAGGCATCTTTACGAAGTAGTCTCTAGGTTCTCTTGAATTCGTCATATTCAAGTTATGCCATCATGGCGATTGAACATGCGAGAGGGAGGGGATTGGCCAGATCACCTTGATTCAATAGTGACAGAATTCTCAGAATGCTTCGATTCGATGGAGAGATATGAGCTCCTTTTCCAATATGCCAATTCACACCCATCTCCCTTACCCCAAGAGGATTGGAATGAAGAGAATCAAGTTCACGGCTGCCAATCTCGTGCCCATATTGAGTGCTCATTAGATGAAAAAGGGGGATTCATACTTAGTGGAGGGGCCGATGCCCAAATTGTCCAAGGACTTATGGCAATAACCTCCATTGCTGTTAATGGGATGCAACCAAAAGAAGTAGGAAAAATGGAGCCCCACTTTGCCGATGCAATGGGTATTCGTTCAGCCCTGACTCCTAGCAGGGCAAATGGTTTCCTAAATATGTTCAATAGGGTAAGGGACGAAGCCATTAAAATGGAGGCCAATTAATTGCCAAAAGAAGAAGACATCTTGAAGAAACTAATAGATGTGAGCGATCCAGAGTTGAAACTCTCTGTCGTTGACCTTGGTCTAATCTATGATATCCGAATAGAGGGCGCCCATGTTGAAATCGACATGACCCTAACTAGCCCCGGGTGCCCCGTCGCCCCTGAGATCATGGCTGCCGTCCATCGTGCTGCATTATCGACAGATGGCCTTAGCAGTGCACATGTGAATCTCACATTCTCACCGCCATGGGATCCCAAGATCCACGCATCGGATGACGCCAAGTTTGAGATGGGAATTTTCGATTAATTCTCTTTCTCTGCAGCAATCACAGTATTTTCCATCAGCATCGCAATTGTCATTGGACCGACTCCCCCCGGGACAGGAGTAACCCATCCCGCCACATCAAAAACCCCAGGGGAAAAGTCACCAACAATCTTCCCATCTGGTGTTCTTGAGATTCCAACGTCAATCAAGAAAGAGCCGGGCTTGACCCAATCCGGTTTCACAAAACCTGCCTTGCCAATGGCGGAAACCAATATGTCCGCTTCCCTGCACAGTGAGCCAATTTCAGACGTCATTGAATGGGCAATGGTCACTGTTGCATCCGCCCCCTTCTGTGCCAACATCAATGACATTGGCATCCCAACAATCCTCGATCGGCCAATTACTAGCGCCCTAGAACCTTCAATGTCAGCCCCGCTAATCTCAAGCATCCTCATCACTCCTGAAGGGGTGCATGGCACCAGACCACCCCTAACTCCTTGTACTAAACCTCCCAAGTTCTCCGGGTGGAACCCATCCACATCTTTGGTTCTGGAAATATTCCTAGCGATTTCAATTTCATCAATTCCACCCGGAGCGGGGCTCTGAACTAGAATCCCATGTATCGAATCATCACCATTTAAATCATCTATCACTTTGATTACATCTTCTAATCGCGAAGAAACGGGCAAGTTGATTATAGTGCTAACAATTCCACAGTCGGCACAAGCTTTCTCTTTATTTCTCACATATACCTGGCTAGCTGGATCTTCACCGGCAATAATTACTGCTAGGTGGGGCAGAATCCCTTTCGAATTGAGGGCAAGGGTCCTTTTTTTGACTTGTCCGAGAATTTCATCGGCCATGCCCCTTCCATCGATAATCACGGCACCCATGAAGATGCCGAGCAAATGACGGACTATGACCTTTCACAGGGACTTTTATTGGAGCCCCAGGAGGGATTCGAACCCCCGGCCGTCTGATTACAAATCAGATGCTCTACCGGGCTGAGCTACTGAGGCGCGATTATCGGTAGACATTTCCCCACTTGAACCCTCACATTATTGCAATCTCGGTAGAACTGAAACGAGAGCCCCCTTGCCCATTGGCATGCCTAGTGAAATTGCGGGGGGTGGAGCCACCCTGAACATTGTCTTTATCGCATGGACATGCATCGTTCTCGGTACTGGGATAATTTTCTATGATACATCCCCGATTTCAATATCCATAGCAGCACCATTCTCCATAGTGGGAATTACGTTATTGGTGTATGCAGTTGGTTGGTCCGAACCAAGGGGGTTGAGCAACTCAGAAGTCTTTGATTGGTCCCCTGAGCCTTCCAAAATGCCCGACGCTGGAAGGCCAATGTATAGGGTGGACACCACCTTGGAAGGCCCGACTCGTACATCAATAATGTGCGGCCGATGTTCTTACATTAAGTGGGTCGAGGGTCCAAAACCACTTGTATACTCATGCGAGGGATGTGAGGTGGAATTATGGGAAATAGAGGAAGAGTGAACCTCCATCTCGGTAATTGTCAAGTGTCATTGAGCGCTCGGAATGATGAGGGCGCATGTCACAAGTCGGTAACAACGAGAGAAGAATGCTGAAGGCAATGCTCTCGGATCCGAAGAGACACTGGAGTTTGAAAGAGATACTTGGGGTCACTGAGTGGGAAGACCAGGTGCATGTGGCTGGTTCGGGAAAGGTACTCCAGAAAGAAGGGCTTCTCGAGATAAACGAGATGCAGTCCAATTTTGTTACTCTTGGTGAAAAGGGAATCCTTGCATCAAAGGAGGGATTATTGGAAGCCCGCCTTTGGGGGTGGATTAGCAATCAGGAGCAAGAAGAACGCACAATGGGTGCACTGATGTTATCAGGATTTGAGAAGAGAGAGACAGGCCCGGGAATAGGGCTATTGAAGGGTCTAGGAATTAAAATCGAATCAGGGAGTTTTGTTTTTGACAATCCGCAGAAAATCAACAGTGAGATTAGTCGGAGGTCCGACTTCATAAAATCACTATCCGGCGACCCAGTCGAATCCTCCTCTTTAGATGTGGAACTTATCGAGCATTTTTCCTCAAGAAGCGATTTAATCGAAATTGAAGAAGTCGTTTCAAGAACTTGGCAACTGACAAAGCAAGGTGTTTCTGTCGATGCTTCAGAATTGACCGATGTTGAGATGATAGGCGAAATCACTCCTGAGGTCTTGCAAACAGAGTCCTGGAGGGGTGCGGAGTTCAAGCCATTTGACGTTACAGCCCCTGCACCAACCCCTAGTGGCGGGAGACGTCATCCGATGCAGGCGCTAATAGAAAGAATCAGAGCAGTCTTCTTGGAGATGGGGTTCTCTGAGATTGAAGGCGATTACGTCCAATCAGCCGGTTGGAATATGGATGCTTTGTACATCCCACAATCCCACCCAGCTAGAACCATGCAGGATACATTCTATTTGGATAACCCAGAGGAAGCAGAAGTTGGGGAAGACTATCTCGAATTATGGTCCAAGGTACACGAGCATGGTCATGACACAGGTAGTCGGGGATGGGGCGGCTCTTTTGACAAGGATGAGGCAAAGAGGGCACTGCTAAGAACCCATACCACAGTCAACACAGTACGGCATATAGCAATGAACCCACATTCCCCGTCACGTGTTTTTGGAATTGGCAGAGTATTCAGGCAAGAGACAATAGATAGGACACACATGCCTGAATTCCATCAAATAGAGGGCATCATCCATGAGCCAAATGCCAGCCTGCCAATGCTGATCACCACTCTCAAGACATTCTATGCAAAGATGGGTTATCCTGATGTCCGTGTTCGACCTGCTTACTTCCCATACACCGAGCCAAGTGCCGAGGTAGATATACTCTGGAGGGGTGAATGGCTTGAACTGGGTGGGTCAGGAATCTTCAGACCAGAGGTTACAGAGCCACTGGGAACTGAATGGCCGGTCTGTGCTTGGGGAATGGGCCTGGAGAGGTTAGCTATGCTGATTCTAGACTTGGATGATATTCGTCAGCTATACCAGCCCGATTTAGAGATACTCCGTAAGATGCCACTGCTCTGACCCGATAAGAATTTACTCATCTACAAGCTCCTTCACGTCATGAAGAAACTCATCTACGTCCCAGTTTATGCCCGAGTAGTACACCCTCTTCCTCCCTTCTTTATCTATGATGAAAGTCACTGTCGTATGCCCAACTTCGTAATGTAGTAGCGACTCGTCGTGTGGATCTGACGATGTGGAATGGTTGTCATGCCCTTGGTCCCCATTCGAAACATTATCTTCTGATTGCCCCTTCTGGGCGCACGATAGCCAGTCATCTTGCTCCCTTTCCCATCCCTCATCGCACATGCAATGGGCATACTCGCCTACTCCCATAATCCAACCCCTTCCATCACAATCGACTCCATCTGGTAGATTACTGATATTTGCCCCGCTAGCTACCCAGGCAAGGTGACCATCAAGACCTACTTCGATAGAGCTAGGATCGTTATGGTTTTCCTTGACCCAAGTCTCATTTTTCGAATCCCATGAGTAAAGATCCCATGACCACGAATCATTACTGGTCCAATTGCCTATCCTACCTGCTTCAATATCATATGCTATGCCCGCATCATTGAAAGCAAGCTCTGCAAAATGACCCCCACTTTCGAAGCACGAACCATTCCACGGGTCTGTGCATTTGGCATCTACTGCAAATGCCGAATTATCCGGATAAAGTAGCGCAAAACGCACCATTGCATCTTCTGGCGGCAGACTGTTTGCGATATGATCTGCATCTACAACGACATTCCAATCATCCCAAACTTGCTGAATCAACGACCCTCTGTCATGCGTCAGGTGATCCCACTCGTAACCCATATTGCTTGTCCAGTTTGCGAGGTGACCGACAGTGTCCCTTGCCGGATCGATGGTAATTGAGATAATCTCAACAGAGTCGTGATATTGACCTAGGTTGCCATGAACATAGTCCAGATTCGACGATATGACAAGGCAGACATCCGGGCATGAAGTATAGACGAATGCGACAACTACCACACTCCCATAGAAATCAGACAAGCTAACATTTGACCCACTTTGATTGAGCAGTGTGAAATCAGGTGCCTCGGGAGGGTCCCTGAATTCGTGACCAATCAAGTCCGGACCTTCAGGGGCCAAGCATCCCGCAGAGAGGATTATTGCGGCCAATAATAGCGAACTAGGAATCCTTCCCATGAGATTACCCAATTAGTTTGACTTTTCACCTTTCTGTGAGCAAGCTCATGATGTCTTCAATGACCAATTCGGGCACCCAATCATTATCTCCCCACCAAACTCTCTGATGCATCTTCTTGTCTACAATAATGGTGCCAGTGGTATGGTCAACCCAGTAACCCAACGGGTGGTGCTTCACCGTGACGTCCCCCTCTGGCTGCTGCGTTTCCTCTCCACAGCCGTTTTCATCAACCTCCTCTCCCTCGGGGGTTCCTGGGCAATTATCAAATCCATCAGCAACGCCATCCTGATCCTCATCCGTAGAGTAAGTTGTCAGCCCAACATCGAAGTTTTGCCAGATCGGCTCAAGGTCATCGAGGTTTCCTGTTAGGTGAGGCCAAGAAAGCCCTCTTGTGCCAGCATAATTCTCTAGAACACTAGAGTTGTCAGTCCATGGGTCCACCGTGATTGTGAGGATTTCAACTTGTGTCCCATACAAATCGCCCAGTTCCTCGGCCACAAAAGCCAGGTTAGCGCTAACAACCGGACAAATGTCGGGGCACCTAGTGAAAAGGAAGGCAATCACTACTACCTTCCCTTCATATTGGCTCATTGCAAAATACTCCCCCTTTTCGTCAGTCAGGATGAACTCATCTACTGGGATCGGTGGAGAAATATCCTCCCCATAGAATACATCGTTGCCATCATCTCCGAAGCATCCGGCGCACAGTACAACAACAGTAAGCAATATCGCAGAAAACGATTTACTAATTCTCATTGTTCCACCTCATTAGCAATATGAATGAAACAATACCAAGAAGAACGGCCATACTTTCCCAGATATTTTCAGATCCGCTTTGGTGTATACCAGTGCCATTATTTTCGTTGTTGAACTGATAACCCTCAGGGGGGCCGTTATCAGCGTGTTCGTCATCTGTAATTGTTACATTCAGAGTTTTCCACAGAGTCCCGTTTGAGAAGATCACGAACTCGTATTCTCCCGCTTTCCAGGACACAGGGTCAATCCAGAAATCACACTTGTTCCGAATCGAGGAAGTACTAGATGACTCAGTTTCACAACGCAGGTCGTATTCACCATCACCGTCATAATCAACTCGAATTGTCCTATTGGCGTCAACCACGTTATGGAAAACCAGGGAGTCATTTTGTAGAATCTCTGCCTGATTGGGTTGTATACTGGTGTTTCTCATTATGATGGAGTAACTGTCAGCCCCATGGGCCGAGACAACCGGAATTGCTATGGAAATGGCAATAATTGCAACAATCCCAGCTACTCGCATTTTTACCTCAGTCTTCCTCGTCTATAATCTGCCAAAGTGGGGGATAATCAAATCGGGGATCGTAGTCCTCATCAAATTGAACTACGTATATCCCGCTAACCATTTCTGAGATGAATACAAAACCCCGGGGGTCATACTGCAAGCCCCAGTCGAAGGGAATCATGCAAGAGGCCCAGCAATCTGCCATATCATAGCCAAGAGCCGTAGCTGGATCTTCTATCCAGTAGGGACCTGCAGGGAGGTAGTAACCTATGTTATGGGTCTCAGCCAGCTCCTCTATGGCCTGAAAACCCTTATCCGGCTCAGGGAAGCCATTCTCCCAGACCAACTCCCCCCAGATCCTTCCATGATCTGTCACCCAAGTACCGGCGTGGTAATGCGTCCAGTAGACATGACCATTAGTCCCCGTGTCACCATTATGGGGGCTGAAAATATAACCCCCTGGAATATAGTGCTGAGGGTGCTTAGAGCCATTTTCCAGAGTCCCCTCTCCCGGAAGCCTCCATTTTGAGACTAGGAACGGTTTGGAGGGGTCTGTTGTGTCTATGGTCCACACAAACCCCGAATGATTCGCATTACTACCGTATTCGGGTGCGATGATGGTGTAATGGCGCCAATTGACCCCATTGGTCGGGTCATCGGGACCCGTTCCACATTCCGATGGCCATCCCGTTTGAGGGTCATTCTGGCTCACGCCATTGCATATCAGATGATCGTATGGGACTGCATAGTGGATGTTGTCATTTCCTTGGTCGGCATCTAGCCATTCTTCTGGACTCATGTTTGCATGGCCACCACCATCTGGACCATACCAACCGTCCTCAGCAGTAGAGCATCCTAGCCATCTTCCAACTTCTGGAGGCCATGATAAGCCCAGAGGATCAGCAACAGAAGGTGGTTCGCTAACATCGACTATTCGCAAGCCAGCCCCCCAATAAGATGCTATTAGGAGCTTCTGCCCAGTAATCGGATGGTCGAAGTAAACATGGTCGTGATTGAAAATAGAACCGCCGCACGTGGTAGCAGGGTCAGGAGTATACCCTCCCCACCTAATTATCTCACGAGTAGAGTTCTGCTGCTCTTCGTTCTGACCCGGCACAGGGATCCAAGATTCGAAACCCCTCGGTACGTAGAAAATCTGAGTACCCTTGTAGAATGTACCACTCTCACCCTCTACCATCTCTGGGTAGGGATCAGCTCCAAAGAGGAAAAGGCTGCACTCTTCTGTGGGATCTCCCCCCTCCCAGTCGCAGTATACTGCAAGATCTTGATTATGGAAACCAGCTGGAGGGTTATTCCATTCTGCTACCTTGACCGGACTTGTCTTATCCCCGACATATATTACATCCAGCCTATTCATTCCACTGTTCGCATCATCGTCATTTGGTATTGGGTCTAGTTCGCTGTTGGTAAGCTCGTGGTTGACTAGGACCCAGTTATTGTCCTTGGTTACCTTGATGTCTATCATCCTAGCAATCTCGGCATAGTAAGTAGAAAGAAGCTGGATGTTATTCGGCTTGCTGATGTCAAGAATCTCAAATTGGTTGTAGCTGGAGACATAAGCATAGCATCCCCCTGAACCATCAGCGTATATCTCACAGTCCTCGTCGAAGTTACCCTCAATTGCTATCTCAGAATTATCGCCAGGAGTCGGTGCTATGTTCTTCCAGGATTCATCACAAGGCCTCCCTGCCGTATTATCCAGTTCAGGAGGGGGATATTCCTCACCATCACAGTTTAGGTTGTGGTAGTCGATCAGCTTAGCATTGGACGTCGATAGCCGATGGGCGAGCAGATCATTGTGCGAGTGATTCTCATTCTCGATCTCCATAACGGGATCAATCCAATCATCCCCGTCTTGTTTACCTTCAGAATCCTCACCAATGCCTAGGCATCCCGTCAAGGGAGCGGCCAACATTAGAGCTGCAATAAGATACGCCCATGACTCCGCCATGATATGCCCGTGAAACAATCCAATATCAATTTGCACCTATTTTGCACCAATTATTCATCACTATAATTAGGCCCGTAAGGCGAATCCAGATCCAGTTGAATGATGTATAGGCCGGTA
>Ga0207992_1001504_pt1 | contig 10360 bp, 4 predicted proteins | sample ETN02SmetaG_FD_185788 | JGI IMG/M metagenome (GOLD analysis project Ga0207992, IMG submission 185788) | Marine microbial and viral communities from oxygen minimum zone, Eastern Pacific Ocean - ETNP2014F10-02SV255 (SPAdes) (version 2) | ecosystem: Environmental > Aquatic > Marine > Oceanic ...
CATGGGAATTGGTAACGTTTTCGATAAAAAAAACATACTAAAACAAAAACCAACACTAACTGCTGATTTAGCACTAAAAGCACTTCGTGCTGCTGTTGTTTTAACTAAAGATGCTGTAAATGCTGTTTCGGTAACTGCAATGGATGCACTTAGAGAAGCATTAGCATTAATTAATATCAAAAATGAATCAGAATTGATTGATCCATTTCTGCATCTTGAGGCTCCAATCTGGGAACATAAACCCCCTAGAGAAATTATTGAGAAAGCATATGATTTTTGTGAAGAATTAACCGTTCGTGAGGCAGGAAATTTTTATCATTCTTTCAAATATCTTCCTGAAGAACAAAGAAGAGCAATGTGTGCTGCATATGCATTTTGTAGAAGAGCAGACGATATAGCAGATGGTGATTGGGAAGATAAGTTCCCAGGTAGCCTTGGTATCAATGACCCCGAAGCAAAAAAATATAGAGAAAATGTTGAAGAATTAGTTGGTAAAAAAGCAATTCTAGATGATGAATTACACAAAGACAAAATGGCGCAACTATTCTTTTTCCGTAAAAAATTATCAACCTGTTATAATGATTTGTGGAGTACAGATCCTGTGTTCCTCGCTCTAAAAGATACTATAGAAGAATATGGGATTCAAAGAGCATATTTCGATGATTTGATTTCAGGAATGGAAGATGACCTTTACACTAATAGATATTCTAATTTTGACGAATTATACCTATATTGTTACAGAGTTGCATCTGTTGTTGGAATGATTTGTATAGAAATTTATGGATATGATGACCCACGGGCTAGAGAGTATGCAGAAAGTTGGGGGATTTTTATGCAATTAACAAATGTACTAAGAGACATTGGAGAAGATATTGACAGAGATAGAGTTTATCTGCCAGGTGAAGAATTAAACGCACTAGGAATTGATGTAAATCTGTTGAACGGTGAAGTTCGTAGGCACCAAGATTGGGAAGGTTATGTTTTTGAATATGCTCAACGTGCTAGAACTTATCTAAAAGATGCAAAACGGTTACTACCCTTATTACCAAAAAGAACAAGATATTCTCCTGCTGCAATGATGGCTTTCTATGAATCAATATTAAAAGAAATTGTTAGAAGACAAGGAGATGTTTTTAGTTCAAGAGTCAGCCTAAATAAAGTACAAAAATTATGGTTGGCTGCAACTGTGTATTTACGGCATAGATTTATGCCTTGGTAATGCAAAGGCATCAAATAATATTGAACGAATTGCATAACATGGCCAAGATGGTTAAGCGGTTTGAACGGCTTATGCCATTTAAAATTCGAGACGTTCTTTTAGTATCAAGTTCTTATGACCATTATGTTCTTGCCGAAGATGGTCATTTAACTGAATTAATGACTGATGAATTTGCCCAATTAAATTTATCTCACGCTCCAAGAATTGTACATGCAAAGGATGCTGAAGAAGCACTAGATTTGATGCAAAAATGGAGATTTGACCTAATTATTACAATGATAAGAGTAGGAAATATGAGTGCAGAAGAGTTTGGAAAAAGTGCTAAAGAGATTCTTCCTGATACAGAAGTAGTCTTACTAGCACACAATACTAGAGAATTAGCTTCCATAAATACCTCTGAGGCAATTGATCGGATTTTTGTGTGGTCAGGAAATTCACAATTGATGGTTGCTATAATTAAATTAGTAGAGGATGAGAGAAATGTTGCTCATGACATTAGATTAGGAAATATTCCAGTACTTTTATTGGTTGAAGACTCAAGAAGATTTTTCTCTTCATACCTTCCTAAATTATATGGTGAAATTTTAACACAAACTAGAGGTGTAATAGGTGATGGTTTAAGTTTAAAGCAAACAATGATGCGACTTAGAGCTAGAACAAAGGTTTTGCATGCAACTAATATGGAAGATGCCATTGCATATGTTGAATCATATGGTCGTAATTTAATTGGTTTAATTACGGATGCAGGTTTTCCAGCAATGAATAGAAAAGATATGCAAGCAGGATTATCACTAATCAAAAGAGTTAGAGAACGATTCCCTAATTTACCCATTCTAATGCAATCAACAGAAAAAGATAATGAAAAGCCAGCCATAGCATTAGGTGCAGAATTCTTACACAAATTTAATCCTAATTTACTTTCTGAATTGCATAATTATTTACAATATAAATTAGGTTTCGGAGACTTTATTTTCAGATTACCTGATAAAAGTGAAATTGGTAGAGCAAGTACAATAGAAGAATTAGTTGTTAATTTAAGAAAAATGCCTCCTAAATCTGTAGAATATCATGCTTTAAATAATAATTTTTCACATTGGGTGCATACTCGTGGTGAATTTGATTTAGCAGATAAAATAAGGCCCCTAACTTTAGATGATTTTAATAATTCAGTTGAAATTCAAAAATTCCTTGCTGATACAATTGAAAATCACATAGTTAAATCACAAAGAAGTTCAGTATCAAATTATATTGGAGAATTGGACTTTAGAAGAAGATTTCAAAGATACGGTTCTGGTTCCTTAGGTGGTAAAGGAAGAGGTTTGGCATTTTTTTCAATGCAATTAGAAGATATGGACTTTGGAGTAAATATTCCAGATGTGAATATCGATGTGCCCCAAACCGTTGTATTAGGCACAGATATTTTTGATAGGTTTGTAGATATAAATAAATTACAAAATATGACTTCAATAGAAAAAAGTGATGAAGAGGTTTCAAAAAAATTCCTTTCTGGAAAATTTGAAGATGATGTAAGAGAGGAATTGAAAAATCTAGCTCTTCAATTCAATCAACCTTTAGCAATTCGTTCCTCTAGTCGACTTGAAGATGCATTACATCAACCATTTGCGGGGGTATATCGCACGTATTTTTTGGCAAATGATAACCCTGATGAGTCTATAAGAGTTGAGCAATTAATTAATTCAATAAAATTAGTATATGCTTCAACATATTCAGAAAATGCAAAATCATTTATTCGGGCAACCCAGCATTCAATAGAAGAAGAAAGTATGGCCGTGGTAATTCAACCATTAATCGGGAAAAAACATGGTGATCGCTTTTATCCCACTTTGGCTGGAGTTGCTAGAAGTTTCAATTATTACCCTGTTGGATCAATGGAACCTAACGAAGGGATCGCTGCTGCTGCATTAGGATTAGGAAAAACCGTTGCAGGTGGAGAAAAATGTGTGCGATTTTCACCCTATAGGCCAAAAAGAGTATATCAATTTGCAGATATAGAATCCACATTAAAAAGTGCTCAAAGACAATTTTGGGCATTAAAAATGGATTCTTCTTCAGATATGCCTACAACAAATCCAGAATACAACCTATTAAAATTAGATTTGGAATCTGCTGAAGATGATGGGGAAATTTCGCAAATTGCATCAACATGGGATCCTCAAAATGATCGGATTTGGGATGGAATAGGCAGAAAAGGCCCTAGATTAATAACATTAAGTGGATACCTTAAACGAAATTCATTTCCTCTTTGTGAAATCCTTCAACAAATTTTAAGAAAATGTGAAGAAATGTTAGCTTGCCCGGTTGAAATTGAATTTGCATTAATCGATAATGAAGATGTGAAAGAATTTAACTTACTTCAATTAAGGCCATTAGTTAGTGAATCGACAGAAGTAGAAGTAGAATTTGATGAATCAATGCTTTCAAATGCTCTAGCGCATAGTAGTGTGTCATTAGGAAATGGGGTTGTTGATGAGATAAAAGACATTATTTTTGTTGATCCTAAAAAATTGGATAGGCAAAAATCAGTTGAAATAGCTAATTCAATTTCTCGAATTAATGCATCAATGTTAGAACAAAATAGAACTTATTTGCTTATTGGTCCTGGACGTTGGGGTTCATCTGATAATCTATTAGGAATTCCTGTAAAATGGAGTCAAATTTCGGGTGCAAGAACAATAATTGAATGTGAACTTGCAGACATCAGTGTTGATCCAAGCCAAGGAACTCATTTTTTCCAAAATATTGTTTCTTTTAATGTAGGATATCTCACAATTAGAAATTCAGAACCTGGTACTATTGATTGGAAATGGCTTGAAAAACAAAAATGTATTTTAGAAGATGGACCAATAAAACATGTACGCACAAATAAACCTTTGAAGATTTTGCTGGATGGAAGAAATGGTCGTGCAGCGGTATTAAAGCCGAAAAAATAAGGTTAACATTGAAAACTAATGTGTTAAGCCGACATTAGGAGGACAAGGCTATGCGAGTCGCTGTTTTAAGAGAAGATAGTTGCCAACCAAAGAAATGTATGGATGATTGCCATGCATTTTGTCCGCCTGTCAGAAACGGAATTGAATGTATCATCATGAATGAAAACACTGGAAAACCAATAATCAGTGAAAGTTTATGCATTGGTTGTGGAATATGCATAAACAAATGCCCTCATGATGCTCTGATTATCACTCAACTTCCAAGTGAATTAGAAACAGATATGATTCACCGTTATTCTATGAATGGTTTTAGATTATTCAGATTACCTGCCCCTAGGGAGGAACAAGTTGTAGGTGTGCTCGGCCCTAATGGAATGGGAAAATCTACTGCGATAAATGCACTTAGTGGAGATTTAATTCCAAATCTTGGAGATTGGGAAGATTTAGAACCAAGTTGGGAAAATGTAATTCAAAATTTGCCCCGGGGTGAATTAAGAGACCACTTAACTAAAGTTGCAAATGAAGGTGCTAAAATTGCAGTAAAGCCACAATATGTGGATCACCTTCCAAAAGTAATCAAAGGTAATGTTGGTGATTTGCTTTCAAAGGTCGATGAAAAAGAAGATTTAGATAATGTATGTAATGAATTAGGAATTGCGCATATATTAGATAGAGACATTACTCAATTATCAGGAGGAGAATTACAAAGAGTTGCTATTGCGGCAACAATATTAAGAGAGGCTGACATCTATTTCTTTGATGAACCTTCATCATATCTTGACATTTATGAAAGAATGAGAATAGTGAAAATAATTCAAAAGTTAGCAGAAAATAAAAAGATAATTGTTATTGAACATGACCTAGCAATCTTAGATGTGTTATGTGATTTAGTTCATATTGTATATGGAGAAAAGGGTGCTTTTGGAATTTTTACTCCGCCAAGAACTACAAGAACTGCAATCAATGCATATTTGGATGGTTTTCTTCCTGAACAAAATGTTAGAATTAGAGATAAGCCAATTAAATTCCAAACTCATACAGAACGTAACCTCATAAGAGATTCACCATATTTAGAATGGGGGAATTTAGAAAAACAATTAGGGAGTTTTTCTTTGAAAACTGGAGAAGGGAAAATACACCGTTCAGAAGTAGTAGGAGTTGTTGGTGCTAATGGTATTGGAAAATCTACATTGATGAAAATTTTAGCTGGAGAACATGAAGCGGATAATGGATGGGTTACGATGGAAGCAAAAATATCTTACAAACCACAACATGTTGAAGCCGGCTTTGACGGAACTGTTAGAGAATGGTTGGATGCTGAATTAGGTGCTAGATGGCACCAAGGTGAATTTAATGTAAATGTAGTAAAAGCATTGGGCGTTGATAAATTAGTTGAACAAAGAACTACAACTCTTTCTGGAGGTGAATTACAAGCAGTTTCAATTGTAATTTGTCTAGGTCGAGAAGCAGATCTTTATCTTCTTGACGAGCCAAGTGCCCATCTTGATGCAAATGCAAGAATGGAAGCTGCTAAAGCCATAAGAAGAACAATTGAAGGAAATGAAAAATCTGCATTCATTATTGACCATGATGTTTATTTCATTGATATTGTTTCAGATTCGTTATTAGTTTTCGAAGGTAAAGGAGGAGTTGAAGGTTTTGCAAATGGCCCATTCCGTTTAAGAGAAGGTATGAACAAATTCCTTTCAAATGTTAATATTACATTCAGAAGAGATCATGATACAAAAAGACCAAGAATTAACAAATCAGGAAGTAGAAAAGACAGAGAACAACGAGCAAAGGGCGAATATTTCTATACTGAGTGAATAATATGCCATACGTAAAACCACCACTTGGAGGGCCTATAGGGAGAAGTAGAATGAGGCTGTCTGCTAGTTCTTTAGTTGCCTGGGAAAGAGGGAAAAGAGATTGGTTTTTAAAATACAAAATAGCCCTAAAAACCCCTAAAAACCCTGAAATGATTCTTGGAATAATTATTGAAGAAGCATTAATTGGTTTAATGATGGAATCTCCATCATCCAAACATATTCCTGAAAAATCAATTTGGGCAAGTTGGATGAATGATGTAGAATATGTCCCTACAGATAATGCTCCTGTAATCAATTCAATTTCAGATTTGAGAAAGTGGATAAATAAAAAAATTCCTGATGCAGCGAAAGTTGTTTGGAATGAAGGTAAAATTAAATGGGAAAAATCGATTTACAAAAGAGAAGACCGAGAATGGGAAGATGTTGGAATACACCTTATTGAAAAAATGTTAACTGGTGGGATTGAATTGTTCTTAGAAGAAATAACTCAGTGTTTTGAAAAGAAAGGTGGTCCACACTTAGAAAAATGGAGGTTAAATGGTGATCCTTTTCCAATTCCTGCCCCTTGTTGGCATAAAAAAGCAACACATCCAATACCTGAAAAGGTTCCAAAGCATTTAGAATCCAACTTTTTTGATAATAAATATTTCAATAATCCTTTCACAAATAAAGGAGAACCTAATTTGAAAGAAGTTTGGGAAATAACTAGACCATGGGCTAAAGATCCAAGGGTATGGCAGCCACAGAGATTGTATCATCAAGAGGGATGGGCATCCGGTGAAATGGATTTGATGCTAAGATGGGAGGAAAATGCAAAAATTGTTGATATCAAAGCAAGTGATGGAAAAAGCAAATATTCTGTAGGATTACCAATTCAATTAAGGTTTTATGGTTGGCTTATACAAGAAATAAAGCGGATTTCAGGACTTAAGTTTGAACTTTCAGGATTAGAAGGATGGTATCTAAAAGTACCATTCAGAAAAATGGTAGATTTAATTCACCCTTCTGAACTTCCTGAAGAAACTCAGAGATTGAAGAACATCTGGAAAGAACAACAAGAAACAGATAGAGTAAATTCAAAGTGTCCAATAGATGGTGAATTTAATCTATTATCCAATAGTTTAGAATCTATAACTCCTAAAAGATGGAAAGGGGAAAGTCTAGAAACAATCTGTAAGAATTTAGAACCAGAATACCCATATTCCAAAATCCTTTCAATTCCTGATAGATTGAATGTTAAAGGAAATATCTCTGGAAAATGGGGCCCATTGAATAATCATTTTGGTGAACTAGTTCATGGTGCTTTAATTTCAAACTCAAAGGGGGGAACTGTAAATCTAACCTTGGAAGAAAGTCAACCAAATTCTCATCATAAACTCAGTGAATTAACTGATGGAGAATATGTAATCTTAGATGCAATGCCAGGAATTTGGAGAGATATGGCGAGATTATACGTTGATGAAAAAAGTAAAATTATTCCAATTGATGAATATAATGAGGGTAGTCAGGAATTAACAAGACTAGGGCGAATATTAACAAAAACAGACATCCAAGGTTTGGTAGTCTCAAGATCACTCAATAGTGGGAAAAGGTTAGATGGAAGGCCATGGACAATGGAAAGTTGTCATCTTTGGGATGGAGAAGCAATCATTGAATTAGTTGCATTCGGTTCAGCAATAGGAGGTAAATTCTCATCAATAATTTGTGGTGATTTAGTCAAGGTAAGAAGTGCAGAATTAGGATGGAGAAATGGTATCCCTCAACTTAGATTAAATCCTAGAAAAACTAAATTTGAAATTATTGAAAAAGAAGATAGTAACTAATCAATTCAAGAACCATGAAGTCTAGGGAACTGTTAGTGAGATGTATGAGTTTAGATAGTTCCAGAGTAATTGCTTTTGATTTAGAAACAACAGGTACCAATACTAGTACTGATCAAATTGTTCAAATTGCATATGGATATTATGTAAATGGAGAATTGAAAGATACTGTAACAAAACTATTCAAACCAACAATTCCAATAAACCCTGGGGCGCAAAGAGTACATGGATTTTCAATGGAAAAATTACAAAATGAGCCTTTTTTTAGAACAGAAGCCGCAAACCTTAGAGAGATTTTCTCAAATGCAAAGGGGTTTATGGGATATAATGTTGGATTTGATATTTCTGTAATTCAAGCAGAATTTGAAAGGGCTGGTGTGCCTCCCTTAGATTTGAGTAATGTTGCTATTTACGATGCTTATCTAATTTGGACTAAACATGAAGGGCGTTCATTATCTCATGCTGTAGAAAGGTTTCTTGGAAAACCTATGGAAGGGGCACACGATGCATTGGCAGATATTACTGCAACAGTAAATGTATTTGACAAAATGGTCGAAGAATTTTCAATGGAAGAATTTAATGAGAATGATTTTACTGCAATTTTCAAAGGAAATAAAGTTGATTTTGGCGGCACATTTAGATGGGAAGATGGAGAAGTGGTACTTGGAATTGGAAAACATAAAGGAACAAGAGCAGTAGATGTTGCAAGCAAAAGTAATTACCTACAATGGATTATGAAAAGTGACTTTGCATCTGATGCTAAAGCCATAGCTAGAAAAGCTATCCTATTGCATCATGAACCTTTAGCATTCAAAGAATGGATTTTCCATAATTATGGAAAACCTTCTCAGTAACTAAGTTTCTTCTTAGTAAAATTACTTCATTCTATGAAATGAACCGTCTTCTTCTTGTTTCCATTCTTGACCATCAGTAGTTACATACCATGTTCCATCTGGCCTTGAATCCCAATCTCCATTACCTGGAAGATCTTCCCATTTGGGCACATATGTCACTGCTTGTTCAACTGGTGGAGGAGTTACAGGGCCTGCAGGTGGGGGTGGAGCAACTTTTCCAGATGGTGCTGGAATATGCTCCCTCTCATCGAATTCTTCATCGTCATCATACCAATATTCTTCATCACCATCTCTACGGAGAATAATTACAACTATCGATGCAATAACTATAATGAATATTACTGCAATAACGCCAATTAATGTGTCATCACCCATCCCAAGGAAACCTGATTCTAATTCTTCTAATGATTCTACTAATGGCGCTTCTACTAATTCAAGATTAATACTATCATTATTTAGTTGCAAATACAAACTTTGTTGTCCAGACCTTACTACAATATAGGTAAAGGAGTCTAATTTCTTGCTTTCACCTGGCCCAAGTACAACACTCTTTGTTTCAACTGTTCTCCAAATTCCTTCAGAATCACTTTCAACTAAGGAAATATTTACTGTACCTTCCTGATTACCTTCATTAACCATTGTCACAGTAACTGTAATTGGATCTCCAACTTGTATCATTGTTTGAGCATCTGGTAAGACTACAATGTAACTAATTGATGGTTCAAATTTCTTTAATACTAATGCGGGAGATATTGGTACTTGTTCTATTCCTTCTCCTTGAAGTGTAAATCCTGCTGAATCTGTTCCTTCAACCCAAACAATCAATTGTGGATTATCTGCAAGATCCACAAAAGAATCTGGATTGAAATCTACATCTGCTTGGTATGTCCATGTAGGCCCTACAACACTTACAAGGTTAAGATCAACATTATTTTGACTGCCTGAAATATCTGCTCCATTTAATCGATAAACCCAATTTAATTTTAATGGAACTTGTGGCATTCCTATTTCCTCATATACTTGTGCAGTGACTGTTAAATCATTCATATTATCAGAATAAAGTACATTCAATGTCTGACCGATAAATTGTAAATTAGGTGCAGTACTATCAACTGTTACTTCAGCTCTTGAAGAAGTCGCATCTACTGCATTACCAGGTAATCCTAAAATTTCAAATTGTAAATCCATAGTTGATTTCGCTATTGGTCTATTAGGCAATAAGAATGATACTTCAAATGTACCATCTGTATTTACTGGAACTTGTTGTTGTATTAGAGTAGAACCATATTGTAATCTAAATTCCACAATTAATCCAGATGGTACATTCATCATTGTTGCACCAGAATCTGCAAATCCAATATGACCTAATGCCAATACTTCATCTCCCTGTTGAACAATTAAATTTGACACAGATGGTTCAGAAACGGGCGGTGTTGAATCTTCTAACATATCAACAACTGCTTCAACTTCGTAATCAATCTTCCAACGTATTTGATTCACATCTCCATCTATTGTTTCAATAAGAGGGTTGTCTAAATCATCATCAAAGATTAAGATTGAAGGGAATTGCCAATTATTTGCTAAAACAACTGGGAAGTCCCAAGTCAAACTAAATGTTGTAGAGAACAGATATACATCATTTCCTTCATCGGTAACGTCAATATCAATTATTTCTACGAAACTACCT
>Ga0207992_1001520_pt1 | contig 10303 bp, 9 predicted proteins | sample ETN02SmetaG_FD_185788 | JGI IMG/M metagenome (GOLD analysis project Ga0207992, IMG submission 185788) | Marine microbial and viral communities from oxygen minimum zone, Eastern Pacific Ocean - ETNP2014F10-02SV255 (SPAdes) (version 2) | ecosystem: Environmental > Aquatic > Marine > Oceanic ...
AGAGTGTTGGCAAGTGCGCCAACCAAGTGCTCACCCGGTACGTCGTAGTGTGTAGTCACGTGAATAAATCCTCTGCAGGGTGACGCGCCACACGGACTATATTATAAACTTAAGCCTAATCAAATATCGGATGAAGTCGGTCCAAAAATACATTGAAATGCACAACACAATGACTATTGCTACAGTCGGTAAAAAAGATGCTTCGGCGGCTGCAGTTTTCTATACTCCAATAAGAAAAAGTAAATCATTATTATTTGTAAGTAATGAAAAATCAGAACACATAATAAATTGCAAAGAAAATCCACGTTGTGCTGCAACAATACAGGAAGATGGACTAGAATGGGGTGTGATTAAAGGACTTCAAATCAAAGGTGAAATCAATTTAGCTGATGAAAAATATTGGACTAATTATTTCGAAAAATATCCTTACATAAAATCTGATAAGGTTTTATCTGAAGCTTTAGAAAAAGTAAAATTGTATGAATTCAAAATCAAATGGATTAGAATGATTGACAACTCAAAAGGGTTTGGAAACAGAGAAGAATACAATCTGAATTAGTCTGCAAAGATTTGATTGTTATGAAAATATACTACTGCTGAAACATAAATTAAAATCAATATTGTAATTATAATGAAACCAAAAGTATTACCAATTGAAGGGAATATGAAAAGAACAAAGAAACCAACTACAAAAGTCCACACTAACAAATATGTCAGATACATGTGTGGTGCAAGTTCTGGATCTTTAGAAGAACCAAAAGATAATAATCCCAACCAATTTTTACGTGTAGCCATAATACCTCTAAAGTAAACGACTAATTATCCTTTGGGTTACGCATTGATTGAACAAAACCATCTGAAATTAAACCTCTACCTGTTAATAAATTATAATTTACAATTAAGAGTACCAAAATTCCACTAATTATCACAATCATATGAGATATACGTGAAACACCCTGAATTCCACCAATTAATGAAGTGTCTGCCGTCGCCAAGAAAAAATTACTTGCCCCATAAGCTGTTGTAAATGATATTGCATAAAATATAACATTTTCTTTACTAATGAAAGTACCTGCCTTACCAATATAGTGATTTGTATCTTTAAGATGTTCACGTCTAAGCTCTGTTCTTAATGCTTGGAATGATAAAGAATAAATAACTAATATAATAGTAATAATCATAAAAATTAAATCAAAAACAAAACTAGGATTATTGTACATTGAATACAATAAAACTCCTGCATGATATGATAAAAACCCCCAATATCCCATCGAGAAATAAGCAGAAAAACTAGCAACTTGAGGATTATACCAAAATAATCTATGCATTTGCTTAAGGAAATAAAAAGTAATTCCGCCTAATAAAAAAATCATAATAAACCAAAAGAATACAAAAGTATTATCGAAATTATCTGAAAAATTAGAAGAATTATTTGCTACAAGTGTAAAAATAACATAGCCTAAAACAGCCCAAAATAATGGAGATACGGCATTAGATATTACACCCAATTTAGACTCACCTTCATCAGGATATTTAGACATCCGTCTTAATGCAAATTCACGAAATGGAATACGCATCCACCAAGCTTGTGCAAACTGCCAAATTATAAATATAAAAATTAGGCCAAAACTCAAAAGCCTATCTACATTTTCTTCATAAATACTGTGATGTAAACCAAGCCAAATGAAAACTGAAAAAAATAAGGATATGAGAAGTGGCATAATTAAACTAGAAACATCTCTAGTTCGTGAGAGCTTGCTAAATCCTTCAAATCTATTCAAATTAGCTGTAAAGAAATAACCCAAAGAAACACCGTAACCTAAAGATATTATAATCTGATTTGCCAAATCTGATTTAGTAAAACTAAGTACTCCAAAAAGAACTAAAAGTGAAAACAAAACTAGAACATGGTATAGTGTTTCTCTAGATAATAAAATTGATAATATTTCAGATTGGGAAATAAAAGGCCGTTTAGATTTATCAACAGGAACATAATCTACAACCTCTTCATCATCAATTTCAGATTTATCTATTTCATCATCTTCGTTTATTTCTTTCATAAAAACATGTCACTCTTGAAATCTCTATGGCGTATGCCTTTTTTACTAATTTGCCACCGAACAAATTTATAGCTTTAATTTTTGCTATTTTACCCTCTATACGAACTTTCATACCCACTTTGAATTCTTCATTAGATTCAAATTCCTGTTTAATAGATATCGTAGATTCACCTTCATGTATTGCAAAACGAATTTTTGCATGTGTTGCTTTTTTTGCCCAAACTATCGGATTGTCCTGTGAATAAGCTTGATTAGGGCGCTTGTTTCCTATCTCAAGACCTGTGATTAAAATTAAACCATCGGGATGTGGGCGAGTGTCACCAACTCTAAGAAATACGCCTTTATCAATTTGCAACGTGTTTTTTTGTGTCACATCATCCTCTGATATTCGTAATCTTAATTTTAAGGGAAGTTCTTCTCTTATCTCTGTTGGCCCTGTAGTATTACATTCTAAACATTTTACAACACCCTGAAAACTAAATCCTCGCTTAGATGAGGTCCGGCTCTTTAAGACCTCGTGAGGGCATTCTTCACCACAAATTTCACAAAAAATCCAGAATTCTTCCATTAATGCTTAAAATGCCTCATACCTGTAAAAACCATTGCTATATTATGCTCATTTGCAGCATCAATGACCTCTTGATCTCGCATTGAGCCTCCAGGTTGAATGACTGCAGTAATGCCTGCTTTAACTGCTTCATCCACTCCATCTCTAAATGGGAAAAAAGCATCAGAAGCCATAACACAATTTTTTGCATCTGGAATTGATTTGAATGCTGCAATCTTAACTGAATCAATCCTTGACATTTGGCCTGCACCAATCCCTACTGTGTTTTTTCCCCTAACAAAGACTATTGCATTACTCTTAACATGTTTAACTATTTTCCAAGCAAAATGCAAACTTTCTAATTCCTCATTAGACGGCTCACGATTTGTTACTATTTTACAATCAGAAATGCCAATCATTGCATCGTCACTTTCTTGTAAAAGCCAGCCTTTGTCTAAAGAACGCAAAGTAGGATTACGATGATAATTCTCAAGATTACCTGTTTCTAAAATTCTCAAATTCTCTTTATTTGATAAAATTTTTAATGCTTCTTTCGTAAATGAGGGTGCGATAACTCCTTCTTTAAAAGATGAAATAATATTTTTAGCTAAATCCTCGCTAACTTCTGCATTAAATGATATAATACCTCCAAAAGAACTTTGTGGATCTGTATTAATTGCTAATTCATAGGCTTCTTCTAAAGTTTCAGCACTAGCAGCCCCACAAGGATTATTATGTTTAACAACAACGGCAGATAATTCTTCAAATTCTTTTACAATAGATAAAGCTGCATCAAAATCTAAAAGATTATTATAACTTAATTGTTTTCCTTGGATTTGTACAGATTCAGAAACTGAAGGGCTTGATGATAAACTATCTGAATAGAATATAGCTGATTGGTGTGGATTCTCTCCATATCTTAGTGGAGGGGTGCCAATTCCTGAAATTTGTAAGGATGAAGGTAAACCTTCTTCACCAAATCTTTCGCCCAACTCTCTTTGAATTGCCGTATCATATTCAGCCGTATGTCTAAAGGCCTTCAGAGCTAACTCTTGTCTTTGCTCTAAATTAAGACCTCCTGCTTTAATTTCACCCACAATCCAATCATAATCTTCTGAATCTGTCACAACTGCTACACGTAAATGATTTTTAGCTGATGCTCGAAGTAAACTAGGACCTCCAATATCTATTTTCTCAACTAATGATTTTAATTCAGCACCTTGGGAAATCGCCTCTTTGAATGGATACAAATTACAAACCACCATATCAAAAAAAGCTATATTATGCTTTTTTGTCTCTTCTAAGTCTGAATCACGGGCCAAAATACCGCCAAAAATTAAAGGGTGTAACGTTTTGAGACGTCCATCCATCATTTCTGGGAAATTGGTAACATCCTCCACAGGGATTACATTTATTCCTTCAGATGCAATTGCCTTGGCTGTCCCTCCTGTTGATACTATTTCAATACCTAAGCTATCAAGTGATTTAGCAAAATTTGTTAGCTTATTCTTATCACTAACACTAATCAATACTCTAGCTATTTTCCTTCTTTCCATCTAATTTATACCTTAAATAATGCAAAATTAAGTACTATCTGGAAGTTTTTTTAGAAATTTTCCAGAAATCTCTTTGGAGAGATAAACTGTAGTACCTGCCTTCATAATTTCATTACCTCCGTCTTCAGCTGCCTTTACATCAACTAAAAGAACAATGGGTTTACCAATTATATGGCGCCCCGCCTCTAAAGCATTCAATCTTGTACTTGAAAGATGGACCATATTTCTATCTCCGGGATACAAACCATGCTCAAGATACTCATCTGCATCTTCCTTGGAACAGGCAAAATAAAGATGTTCTGGGTTTTTGTCTGTTGGTAAGTCAAGTTCTAGTTCCAATGTATGGGCATATGTTGCTCTAAGTCTCCCATTCTCAAGTTGATAACGCCCTTTTGGATCGGTTTCAACTACTCCTTGTAAATGACGAGTTTCTAAATAATGAAAATGACGTCTTTGAGCCTTTATCGCTTCAACAAATTCAGAAGCCTCCACCCATCCTTGCTTATCCATCTCAAGGTCAAATCTATCAGGGAAGTGGCGCAATACTCCAGCCATAACTCTTCCAAATTGATCTAAGTGCCTTGGAGACATTACCAAAACCCCCTCCTCTCCACTAAGAGGGCATTTTTCACCTCTAAAAAAACCGTGTCCGTACTTAACTTCTTCTTTCAACGGAACCGTTGGATTTCTACGCATATCGAACCATTGCAACGGTAGGTATAATATTAGTTCTTAATCTGTTTGAAATGTAGTTTGTACGGAACCATCTTCAAAGACAAGTGTTTTTTTGGGTGACTGTAATTCTTCTGAAGTTGGTATGTCTATCTCAATTCTTCCTTCTGAAAATAGATCATGCATTCTTTGTTCTTTACCCCGACTACTCCAAAGAGCAGCTTCATCCCTACTGTCTTTAGTAACAAAAATAAATACTTCGCCAGGTCTATTTCTTCCAGTACGTCCTCTTCGCTGAATTAACCTTATAGCTGAAGAAACTGGCTCATAAAATATGACTACATCAGTAGAAGGTATGTCTAAGCCTTCTTCACCAACTGAAGTTGCGACTAAGATATTGAAAACACCATTTCTAAAACAATCCAGAATTTCTTTCTGTTGCTTCTGAGTCATGCCCTTATCTCCCTCTCTAGAACCTTGACCTACAAATCGAACTGGTTTAGCTTTTGGTATCTTTGACAATTGTTCAACTATCAAAGACGCCGTATGTCTAATTTCAGAAAAAACTATAAAACGAGAGGAACCAGTTTGAATTTGTAAATCTATCAATTCAAACAAACGAGCTAATTTCGGATTATCTGTTTTATTTGCCTTTGCAATTTCTACTGCTATTTTCCAATCTGAATTGGATGATAGCCATTTATTTGCACGACTACCTTTCTTCTTGGTTTTTGCATCTTTATTAATTCTTGATGAATAATCTAAGAACTGAGTTATTCCTTGTGTTTCTACTGTTAAAATTGCATGTGCTATTTTCATAGCCATAGCTTGAGTAGTCATAAGATTGAATATTTGTGGAGGTGTATTGGGTTTAGTTTGCATATATTTTACTTGCAATTGTTTACCTGCCTTAAGTAGCATTGTTGTTGATATTTTTCTAGGCCGCTCAAGAAAACCTTGCTTGTACAATTTACCACATAAATAATCTTGCAAACTCCTTAGCTGATTAGCAATATGCTTAACTGAATCGGGCATTTCTACAGTGACCCACCTTGTTTTAATCGGTTGGATGTAAGAAACTACATCAGGATCACTGTCATCTCTATTTTCTACAGCAGAAATAGCTAAATCGCGACAAAGCTGTATAATTTCTGATTTGGAACTACCTGGTGAAGCTGTCATACCTACAGACAAATGATTTTTAGCAACAGAATGGTAATGATGGCCTATTGAAACATATGCATAATTTCCCACGGCCCGGTGCGCTTCATCAAAAATAACTAATGAAAAATCATCTAAACTAACCCTACCATTTTCAATATCTTTAGAAACAACTTGTGGAGTTGAGACAATAACTTTTGTAGAAGTCCAAAGTGGTTTACGTTCAGCTGGTGAAATTGACCCTGTAAATAGATTAACTTCAGCATCTAAATACTCTTTAAAAAATTCAGAATGCTGCTCTGCTAAAGGTTTTGTTGGTGCCATCAATAATATTTGACCCTTGTCTAATCTCTCCAAAATAACGCGTAAAGCAATGACTGTCTTACCCATCCCTGTAGGAAGAATTACAAGAGTTGATTGCTCTAAACAAGCTTTTGATATATTAGATTGATATAGTCTATCTTCTAATGTCTTACCGTTCAAAAACTTGTGTTTAAATTTTTTCATTTTTGGGGCCCAATCCACCCCTTACGGTAAAAATAAAAAAGCATAATTATAGCAAAACTAATCATTACTGATATAACCTGTGTAAAATTAAAATCTGAACCAATGTTCATACCTGCAATACCTGCAATTAGTGATAAAGGCAACATAATTGAACCAATGACTGTTAATGTAGTCATAACTTCACTTAACTGTGCATTGGATTCACTGAGCCTAACAGAAACTTGAGAAAGATAAGTATCACGTGTAGATGCAGCGCCTGAAGAATAATTTTCTACTTGAATTACCAAACCTTTGATAACGTCAGCTAAGTCTCTAAAATAAAGATAATTTTCTTCTGCAATAAATTCTTCATCAGGTCTCATTAACCTTCCGACTATATTTTGAAGAGGGATAATAGATTTCTGAATTTCTCTAAGATCCTGCTTTATTTGATGCAAAGATTCCAATAAATTAGAATAACGGGTGTGTGTATCAAAGACTCTATCCTCTAAATTATCTAATTTGTTGCTATAATTAGACAATATATCCATCCAATCATCTGCCACAGAATCCAATAATTCATACAATAAAAATTCAGGGCCTCTTTCTAATCTCTTTTTACGCCTTATCGAGCGATATCTATCTCTAAATCTTTCTACAGAAGGAATCACTGTATTTCGAACAGTTACCAAAAGGCTATCAGTCAAAAATACAAGAAGATACTCTGTGTCAAGTTCCGAATCTGCATCTCTAGCCTTCAAAACCACAAAACGATGTGTCTCATAATGCTCAGCCCTATCTACTGGATCTGCAAAACAATCTTCAACTGCAAGAGGGTGGAATTTTAAATTCTCAAGCATAAATTGCTTTTCAGCTTCTCCAGGATTCAGGATATCTAACCAGCCACTCTTAACATCGGACAACGCTGTTGCTAAGTCTTCTGGTTGAAGCGTTTTTTCTCCGGCTTTGCCAGTAGAAGATGTTAAAAGTCTTATAGTCGACACAAAAAAACGATTTAAGGGCTACTTAAATATCTTCGGTTTTTAAAAAAAAAGAAAAATATCTATTTTTTAGTTGGTTTTTTTAAAGATTCAATCAATTTACTAGCTGTTCCTTGACGTCCACCTGACAATTCAGAATAGGAAGTTATTCCAACTAATTCACATGCAACATCTTCCTCGAGGTTAGCCTTCTTAACTAAATTTTTAATAAAATTTAACTGCTTGGGACTTGGTGGACGAGGAATACTGTCAGTTTTATCTTTTAATTGGCCAATCAAATCACTTGCAGTTCCTGATTTGCCTCCAGTAAGTTCACTGAAATTTGAGGCCCCTACTAATCCACATGCTGAAGATTCATCTATCTCTAATGATTCGGCTAAACTTTTAGCATAGGATATTTGTTTCGCTGAGGCTGGAAGTGCTATATCTTCAGTGGCCTTTCTAAGTTTATCAATAACCTCCCCTATTCTTTCTCCACTCATTTTTTGTGGTTCTTCACTACCAATAATTGCCTCTAATTCTGAATCAGAAACTAAACTGGCTAAGCGTTCATAATAGTCTAATTGACGTTTAGTGGGTGTTTCTTTCTTCTTAGATATTGCAGATTCATGAAGCTGGCGAAATGAATTAACAAAACCATCCCAAACTTTAGCTCCTTTTTGCTGACCTGTTTCTATCTGATCTAAATCTAATTCCATTTGTGACGTAAAAGATGATGAAAAAAGACTGATTTTTTCTTCTTCAGAATTATAGAAAGGCACTACATCATTGCAAAGCAATATCCCTTGATCAGTTGGCTTAAGTCTACCTTTGTTATCGCTACAATATTTACGATCGAGTAATTTTTTGATTGTTGCCGCATATGTGGAAGGGCGTCCGATACCTTCTGATTTCATTAATGCTACCAAACCGTGCTGTGTGTAACGTGCAGGCGGCTTTGTTTTATCTTCAATCAATTTTGGATTGTCTTCTTTTTTATCTAATGGTATTTTCTTACCCTCTGAAATCTCAGGTTTAGGTGGTGAAGTGGGGGGTTTTTTATCAATTGATTCAAAAGCCGATTCCCAACCTGAGCTTACCCTCCATTTAGTATCTCCATCCAATAATTTATCAAAAGTTTCAAGTTTAGCTTGAATCTTCATACTAGTCCATTGCGAATCACACATTTGACTACCAACGAATCTGGACCAAATTAATCGATACAAACGTACCTGTGAATCGTCTAAACCATTTGGCAATTCAGATAATGGATTTGTTGGTCTAATGGCTTCATGTGCATCTTGAACTCCAGATTTTGGTTTACCCCCAAGAGAACCTTTGCCCACAAAATCAGAACCCCATTTAGAAGTGATAAAATCTTTCGCTTTTTCACGAGAAGAAGCACTAGTACGTGTAGAATCTGTTCGCATGTATGTTATGTGACCTGCCTCATAAAGACCTTGAGCAACACGCATAGTGTTACTTGGCCTCCAACTATATTTGCTTCCGGATGCTTGAAGCAATGTATCTGTAGTAAAAGGTGGCTTAGGGCGTCTTTTGTATTCATTTAAAGACACTTTCTCTATGTTTAATTGAGATTCTAAATTCAAATATTCATAAGCCTTATTAGCTAAATTTGAATCATTTGTACGATGTATGTCAATCTTTCCCTTTTCATCTTTCCAAACTAAAGGGTCATCCTTATCATGAAATCTAACTCGAAAATCTATCCCTGAAGCAAAGGCTTGAACCGCCCAATAAGGTGTTGCAATAAATTTCTGAATTTCTTTTTCCCGGTTGACGACAAAACCTAACGTTGGGGTTTGTACACGCCCCATTGATGTCAAACTCCAAGATCTCGCGAAACGTGAAGTTCGATAACCAATCAAACGATCCATAAACCTACGAACCTTAGCTGCATCAACAAGATTCATATCAACCTTACCTGCAGCCTCCAATGCCTCTTTTATCGCAGTTTTAGTTATTTCATTGAAAGTAATCCTTTGAATATCTCCGAATTCAGAAAGCAACTCAGAGAGTCTCCATGCAATAAATTCTCCTTCCCTGTCTGGATCTGTAGCAATGAGAACTCTATCTACCTTCTTACGGCGGCTATCTGAAATAATACGATTAACTGTTTTTTCTGCTCTTTGAGTCCAATCCCAAGGAGGATTTGGTAAACTATTATCTGTATGGCTCCACAATGCTTTGCTGCCATCTTTTCCCTTTGTAGGTAAATCCTGAACATGACCTACAGAAGCTCTTACCAATATATTCTTACCTAAATATTTTTGAATCGTTTTGGCTTTTGCCCCAGACTCTACGACAACTAAATCCATTGACTGCACGCCTAAAAGGTAGAATAAATATCTTTTTCTGAAACATAAAGATTACGGGGGACTATAGTCCCCCGGATTTAAAACTCTAAAAAACGCAAAAATAAACCATACGTCCGAATTATCTCAAACATTAAAAACTAAAGCTTTTGTAGAAAGTTAAATGGTATTAAAAAAATTGAAAGAAAAAAATGCAAGCATTGCTCTTATTGGAGCGTCAAATGATAAAAACAAATATGGAAACAAAATTTATCTCAATTTAAGAAACAAAGGATACAACGTAACCCCCATAAATCCAAAAGAAAATAAAATTGAAAATGATAAAGCATATACTTCAATTGAAGAAATGGAAAAATTACCTGATATTGCTAACTTTGTTGTACCTCCTCCTGTTGCCCTAAAAATAGCTCAGCATGTTGCTAAATTAGGAATCAAATATCTATGGTTTCAACCTGGATCTGAAAGTAATGAATTAGAAGAATGGCTGAAAAATAGTGACGGAATC
>Ga0207992_1001521_pt1 | contig 10282 bp, 5 predicted proteins | sample ETN02SmetaG_FD_185788 | JGI IMG/M metagenome (GOLD analysis project Ga0207992, IMG submission 185788) | Marine microbial and viral communities from oxygen minimum zone, Eastern Pacific Ocean - ETNP2014F10-02SV255 (SPAdes) (version 2) | ecosystem: Environmental > Aquatic > Marine > Oceanic ...
CCAGATGATTTGGAAAGGATGCCAAAATGAACGATAACATATTGTGGTTAAACAAGCTCGTACCGAAGCACGTTTTGCTTAAGGAATCTGATATTGAAGGAAAGTTAAGTCCATTGAATATAACTAGAGAACAATTGCCTAAAATCCTTTTGAAAGATCCAGCTCTAAAAGCCTTGGATGAGGAAGCTAAACCAAATGATGTTGTAGAAGTTCATCGTTTTAGCAAAAGTGCAGGTAGTAATCTCGCATACAGAGTGGTGGTGGAAGAATGAATTCACGCACATTAATCAAAGGATTTTTTGATAGTCGTAGTGTTTCCGGGCCAAGTGCTGCACTAGTTAATCATCAATTGGGTTCTTTCAATGATTTCCTACCACACGACAAAAATCAAGCACCATGGATGCAGAGAGTTGTAGACAACATTTCTGTAGGGGCTGATGAGTCCTTGAGAGGGGCAATACGGCTAGAATTAGGCGACCTAGAGGTAATCGTTAATCTAGGGAAGATCCGTATTGGAAGGCCTATGGTCTACGAAGCCAATGGTTCTCAAACTAATTCTATCCCTATGATGGCACGTCTAAGAAACATGACTTATGCGGCCCCAATTTACTTGAATTTTACTATTGTTGAAGAAGGCATTGAAATTGAAGAAGTGGAAGAAGAGATTGGCAATATGCCTGTCATGGTAAAATCTATTCTTTGTAATCTTCATAGAAATTTTCTAACGGGAGAAAACTCCAGTGATGCTGAATATCGCGAAGGTCTAAAAGCTAAGTCTGAAGACCCTATGGATCCTGGCGGTTATTTCATTGTAAATGGAACTGAACGCGTTCTTGTTTGTCTTGAAGATTTAGCTCCAAACCGAGTTATGGTTGAACAAGAGGAACGATACCAAAGACAAACTGAATTGGCAAAAGTTTTCTCGCAAAGAGAAGGTTTCCGTGCATTAACTGTTGTTGAAAAGAAAAAAGACGGCATCCTTTCCGTTTCAATTCCTGTAGCTTCTGGGCAAGTTCCTTTAGCTATTTTATTGATGGCTCTTGGAATGGAATCTGCAGACGATATTATGGCTGCAATTACTGATAATAAAGACTTACAAAATTTAATTCTAGCAAATATTGAAGAAGTTCATAATGAAGAAGGAATATATACTACTCAAGAAGCTTTAGAATACTTAGAAAGGAGATTTGCTGCTGGGCAATCAAAAGAATATCGAAAAAAGAGAATTAACTACATTCTTGACAACACCTTATTGCCACACTTAAGTACTACTGAAGATTCAAGAATGAAGAAAGCTGTTTTCTTAGGCCGTATGTCTAGAGAAGTTCTTGAATTACATGTAGGAGACCGAAAGCCTGATGACAAAGATCATTATGCAAATAAAAGATTAAAATTAGCTGGAAATCTAATGGAAGAATTATTCCGTTCTGGACTTCAAGCTTTGCTAAATGATATGAAATATCAAATGGAACGTTCTTATTCCAAAAGAAAAGAAAATAGAATTCATCATGCTGTACGGAGAGACGTTTTAACAAACAAAATAATGCATGCAATGGCAACTGGCAATTGGACTGGAGGGCGTGCTGGTGTTTCACAATTATTAGATAGAACATGTAACATGTCTACTCTCTCACATTTGCGAAGAGTCATCTCTCCATTAACACGATCGCAACCTCATTTTGAAGCTCGTGATTTGCACCCTACTCAGTTTGGTAGACTGTGTCCAAATGAGACTCCGGAGGGACAAAATTGTGGTTTAGTTAAAAATTTGGCTTTAATGGTTGATGTTTCTGAGAATGTACCAAGTCCTCTCATTATGGACTCTATTGTAAATTTAGATATTCAAGACATTGATAAAGCAAAACCTGATTGGGGTAAAGTGTATTTCAATGGAGATTTAATTGGCGCTCACAAAGCCCCTAAAGATCTTGTAAAAGAAATGATACAAAGAAGAAGACAAGGCCTAATTAGTAATGTTGTAAATGTAAGATATGATGATTCCTTAAATGATGTAATTATTAATAGTGATCCTGGTAGAATAAGAAGGCCACTAATGGTTATAAAAAGAGGGAATAAATTAAGAATCAAAGATAGTGAGATTAAGGCTCTAAAGAATGAAAAGCTAGTCTGGAATGACTTGATTGATAAAGGCGTAATTGAATATATAGATGCTGAAGAAGAAGAAAATTGTCTTATTGCATTAAACATCGATTCTTTGACTAAGAATAAGAAAACGCATCGCTACACGCATATGGAGGTTGATCCATTAACTATTTTGGGAGTTGCTACATCTAATGTTCCATTCCCTGAACATAATTCTGCTCCGCGATGTACAATGGGGGCCGGTATGTCCAAACAGTCATTAGGGATGGGGCAAGCAAATTACAGAATAAGGCCTGACACCAGAGGACACTTGTTGCATTATGCACAGAGACCTATGCTTCAAACTGAAGCTATGAAATATAATACCCTAAGAGCTAGACCGGCTGGACAAAACCTAGTTGTTGCAGTCATGTCTTATCATGGATATAACATGGAAGATGCTTTGATTTTCAACAGAGGTTCTATAGATCGAGGAACCGGAAGATCTACTTTTATCAGAACATATATGTCTGAAGAAAGAAGATATCCTGGTGGCCAAGAAGATCGATTTGTTATTCCAGGTCCTGAAGTTCGTGGCGCACGTTCTGAAGAAGCTTATTTTTATCTTGAAGAAGATGGACTGATTTATCCTGAAATTGATTTAAAAGGTAAAGAAGTTCTAATTGGAAAAACTAGTCCTCCAAGATTTTTAGCTGAGCCTACTGATTTCCTAAGTCCTCAAAAAGTTCGTGAATCATCTTTAACTGTGAGACATGGAGAAAAAGGAACTGTAGATTCTGTTATGCTTTCTGAAACTGAAAATGGTTCTAGGATTGCTAGAATTAGAGTAAGGGATCAACGTGTTCCTGAAATGGGCGATAAATTTGCAAGTAGACACGGGCAGAAAGGAGTCATTGGGCACATGGTCCCTCCTGAAGGAATGCCTTTCACTGAAGACGGTATAACTCCTGATTTGATTATTAATCCTCACGCAATTCCTTCCCGAATGACTGTGGCACATGTTCTTGAAATGATAGGTGGAAAAGTAGGTAGTATGGAAGGCCGGGCTGTAGATGGAAGTGCATTTTCTGGAGAAAAAGAAAATGATTTAAGAGATGCATTATCTCAATATGGATTAAAACACAGTGGAAGAGAAGTTCTGTATGATGGTCAGACTGGTCGCCGTATAGATGCTGAAATCTTTGTTGGAGTTATTTATTACCAAAAATTACACCACATGGTCTCTGGAAAATTGCATGCTCGATCAAGAGGACCTGTACAGCTTCTAACAAGACAACCGACTGAAGGTCGGGCTAGAATGGGTGGGTTGAGATTTGGAGAAATGGAACGTGATTGTTTGATTGCTCACGGAGCCTCAATGGTTATCAAAGATCGTTTACTTGATGAAAGTGATAAAACTGTACAATATGTTGATAGTCAATCTGGACATATAGGTTATTTAGATAGAAGAGGTGTTCTAACTTCTCCAATGGGAGATAATACGTCCATTTATCCTGTGTCTATGTCTTATGCATTTAAATTGCTGTTAGAGGAACTTAAATCACTTGGAATTGTTGCTAGATTAAGATTGGAGGATTTATCATGAGGGAAATGATTCCAAAGAAAATTAGTAAAATCGATTTTGCTTTAATGGGTCCAAAAGAAGTTCGTAAATTATCTGCAACTAAAGTAATTACTGCAGACACATATGATGATGATGGGTTTCCTATCCCAATGGGATTGATGGATTTGCATATGGGCGTAATTGAGCCTGGATTAAGATGTAAAACAAGTGGAAGAAAAATGGATGAAGATCCGGGTCACTTTGGTCACATTGATTTGGCCATGCCTGTTATTCATTCAGGATATTCCAAAACAATCAAAGACATACTGAATGCAACTCATCCAAGTTCTGGAAGATTGATGTTAACGCAGGATAGAATTGATCATTATACTAAACAAATTAAAGCGCTTATCGATTCTGATGCTGGAACTACTGTTTCTATTGGAGGAATCTCAAAAAGAGCTATTAGAGAAGCTATGAAGTCTAAAAGTTGCCCTCACTGTGGAGAAACAAAAGTTAAAGTTACTTTAGACAAACCAACGACATTTAGGGAAGATGGTCGAAAACTCACGCCTAAAGAAGTTAGATCTAGACTTGAAAAAGTACCTAATTCTGATTTGTTATGTTTAGGTTTCAATCCTGAGGTAACGAGACCAGAATACATGGTTCTAACTGTACTTTCTGTCCCTCCTGTTCCTATGAGGCCTTCAATTACTCTAGAATCTGGTGAACGTTCTGAGGATGATTTGACTCATAAACTGGTAGACGTTTTAAGAATTAATCAACGTTTAAGAGAAAACCGTGATGCTGGAGCGCCTCAATTAATCGTTGAAGATTTATGGGAATTGTTACAATATCATATTACAACTTATTATGATAATCAAACTGCAGGAATTCCTACTGCAAGGCACCGCTCAGGAAGGCCATTAAAAACCATTGTTCAAAGATTAAAAGGTAAAGAAGGACGTTTCCGTTCAAACCTTTCAGGGAAACGTGTTAATTTCTCAGCCCGTACTGTGATAACTCCTGATCCTTATTTGAGCATTAACCAAGTCGGAGTTCCGGAACTTGCAGCTCGGGAATTGACTGTCCCTGTAAGAATTAATATTCATAATCTTTCTTTTATGAGAAACTTAATTAAGGAAAATTTTATCCCAACCGATCCTGAAAAATATATTCCAGGTATCAATTATATGATTAGACCTGATGGTAGAAGAGTTAAGTTAACTGACGAAAATTGGGAATTTAATCATGATCGTTTAGAACCTGGATTCATTGTAGAAAGGCATCTAATGGATGGAGATATTGTATTATTCAACAGGCAGCCAAGCTTGCATCGTATGTCAATGATGGCTCATGAAGTGCGAATCATGAAAGGTAAGACTTTCAGAATAAACTTGTGTGTATGTCCTCCATATAATGCAGATTTCGATGGAGATGAAATGAATTTACACGTTGTTCAGTCTGAAGAAGCAAGAGCTGAAGCAAGAATATTAATGAGAGTTCAAGAACACATTAGATCTCCAAGATTTGGTGGTGCTGTTATTGGGGCAATTCATGATCATATCACTGGAATGTTCCTTTTAACTCATGGAACTGCAAGTTATGATATCGATCAAACTGTAAGGGTTCTTTCCCGTGTTGATTACAAAGGAGATTTACCTAAACCTGATTATCCTAAAGCTAAAGGTGGCCCAAGATGGTCTGGAAGACAGATATTCTCTGTGCTTTTACCTGCTGATATGAATTTGAAATACAATGCTTCCGTTTATTTTGCAGATAGAACGCCTGAAGAAAATGCAGAACTAGATATGATTGTAGAAATCGTTAATGGAAATATGATTAGAGGGCCTGTAGATGGTAATTCTATTTCTGCTTTCAAAGGTCGAATTCTAGAAGAAATATCAAGATTACAAGGTTCTAATGCAGCTAGAGACTTCATCGACAAAGTAACACGATTGGCTGTTGGAGCATTAATGGAAACTGGATGTACTACTGGAATAGACGATGCGGATGTGCCTCAAAATGCTTTAGACCAAATTACTGAAGCCCAAATTAAGGCTGTTAAAGAAGTCGATAGACTTGTAAATGCATATAATAAAGGAAAATTTAAACCAAGACCTGGTCGAAGTGTTGAAGAAACATTAGAAGTCGAAATTATGGGTGTTTTGGGTAGGGTTAGAGATAAATCTGGTGAAATTGCAGGATGGCATTTAGGTATGGATAATTTTGCTGTTATTATGGCTCGCTCTGGTGCTCGTGGCAGTATGTTGAACTTATCTCAGATGGCTGGGTCTATTGGTCAACAGGCCGTAAGAGGTGAAAGAATTTCACGAGGCTATGAAAAAAGAACATTATCTCACTTCAATAAAGATGACTTAGGTGCTGACGCAAAAGGATTCGTTAGATCTTCTTACAAAAGTGGATTATCTCCAACTGAATATTTCTTCCACTCCATGGGAGGAAGAGAAGGCCTTGTAGATACTGCAGTTAGAACCTCTCGTTCAGGATATATGCAGAGACGTTTAGTTAACGCTCTTGAAGATTTAAGAGTAAAATATGATTATACTGTAAGAAATACGGCTAACACTGTTGTACAATTCCAATATGGCGAAGATTCTGTTGACCCTACAAAAAGTAAATTTGGTAGAGCTATTGATGTTGATAGCTTAATTAATGAAGTTACAGGAGGTAAATAATGGCAAGATTAGATACAATTAGGGCTCTTGAAAAAAGAGGGCTGTCTACACAACTAGCTAAGAAAACCGTAGAACTAGGGTACCAATTAGGAAGTTTAAAAAAATGTACTTTGAAAAAACTTGAAAAAGATTTTTACTACAAAGAGATTTTACAATTAATAGATGTTTCAAAAAACAATTCTATTGATAGAGATGACATCGTTGATAAGGCACTGAAAGAAGGAAATGTGAATGATGGCCCTATTTCTGCAGATCAAGCGCTTAGAAGAGTTGAAAAGAAATTGGGAGTTATTTGGTCATTGCCTGAAGGATACACTATTGATGGTGTTTTAAAGAAGATATCTAAAAAGGGACAGGCCCTTTTGGGCGTTGCATTTCCTATCAATTCTAAACAATTCAGATTCCCTTTCCACGGTTATGTTTACCTTAAAACAAGAGGGATTTGTTATCAATCCGTTATAACTGAAGTGGTTTCCTTTGATAGGCCAAATATTCCTGAAGAAAAAGAATTATTATTGTCAGCTCACACTGGTGAACCATATGTTACGTTCTTAAGAATTGAAAGACTTATTGAGATGCCAAGAACTATTCGCCTTGAAGAATTTCGTAAAATGGACGGTACTCAAGTTAAATCTGCTAGAAATTATACTCAAGTTGAAGATAGCCTAGATTTAGATAGAGAAAGATTGCGATTTGAAGAAGAACGAATGACTGCTTTGAAATTGTTTACTGAAATGGGATTAAGTAAAAAAGTTTCACGAAGTTTATTTACGCATGGTATTTTCTTAGCTTCCCAGGTAGTTATTGCAACTGACAACGAATTGAAAGCTGCAGGTGTGCCAGTTACAAAAATCACTAAACTTAGAGATGCTTCTGCAGAGGCTGCAGCCATTGAACTTCAAAAACCAACACATAAATCTACTGGGAAAAAGAAGAAACAGGTTGAAAAAGAAGGTAAACTGGTCAAAAAAATTAATAAGTTCCGTAAACAGGCTAACAGTTTAGCTTCTGAACTTCCTGGACTTTACAATGAAGAAATTGCTATAGAAGCTGAAACAAATAAATTAGCTAGAAAGGACATTGAAGCTTTAGTGGAAACATACACTAAGATAAATGAAATAGAAAACGACATTATGCAAATTTTATCTAAGAAAAAACGTTCATTGCCGCAAGGAGTTATTAGAGAAATTGCTGAAAAAAGTATCAAAAACAAATTAAAGCCTAAACAAATTGAAACTGTAATTGAGGGTGGTCTTGAACAATATACTAGAAACAAAGTAGATGCAACTGAGGCTGTTGGTGTAATTGCTGCCCAGTCTATTGGTGAACCTGGAACGCAGATGACTATGCGTACTTTCCACTACGCCGGTGTTGCTGAAATGAATGTTACTTTAGGGCTTCCAAGATTGATTGAAATTGTTGATGCAAGACGAATTCCTAAGACTCCAATTATGGAAGTTTTCTTAGAACCTAATGTTTCTGGATCTCAGAAAAAAGCTCTTGAAATTGCAAACCTGATTGAAGCTCAATCTGTTTCTCAATTAGCCGAAATAAGTACTGATATTACAAATCTTAGAGTTTTGATTGAACCTGATATGAAAATATTGAAAAAACGTGGATTGCCTATTGAAGAATTGGCTGCTAGAATTAAGAAAAAAGGCCGTTTAAAGTCTAAAATGACTATTGAAAAAGGCACTATTATTCTAGAAGAAGATGCTGTCTCTTTTAAAAAGTTATATCTATTAGAAGACAAAGTTAGCCATTTGATGGTTGATGGAATTGGAAACATTCAACGCGCAATTGTTAGAAAAGAAGATAATGAATTTGTAATATTTACTGAAGGTTCTGATTTACAAGCTATTCTTGAAATAGATGGAGTTGACACTACAAGAACTAATACAAATTCAATACATGAAGTAGCTGAAGTTCTTGGAATTGAAGCTGCAAGAATTGCAATTGCTAATGAGTTACATAAAACATTATCTGAACAAGGATTATCTGTAGACCTAAGACACAATATGTTAGTTTCTGATGTTATGACAAATACTGGAGCTATTCAAGCTATTGGTAGGCATGGTATCTCTGGAGCTAAAGTTTCTGTATTGGCTCGTGCAGCTTTCGAAATTACATCTACGCATCTTTTACAAGCTGGCTTAACTGGAGAATCTGATATTCTTACTGGTGTTGCTGAAAACATCATTGTAGGACAACCTGTTCATCTAGGTACTGGTGCTGTGAGTGCGATTTATAAACCTAAATCTAAAAAGGGAGGGAAAAAATAGATGGATTTAAACAAATCTCTTAGACTTGCAATAGACACTGGAAAAGTATCTGTTGGAGCAAATCAATCAAGTAAAGCAATAACTTCAGGATCTGCAAAACTGGTAATTTTATCCTCTAACTGTCCTGAAGAAACTGTGGCTGTCGCTAAGAATGGAGAAACTCCAGTTTATTCTTTCGGTGAAAATAATGCTGTATTGGGTGCTGCTTGTGGAAAACCATTTCCAGTTTCTATAATTGCTATTTTAGATGGTGGAAAATCTGATATTTTAAAGCTTAAAGCAAATTAATACGGGGAACATTTAAGGGCTCTTTCTAAATGAGGCCTCATGGTTTTTCCATTAAACTTTGATAGTTTCGTAAATTTAGAATTAAATGCTAAAAATGAATTAACAAATTCTGAATTGAAAAGTCTGACTGATAACATTGAGTTAGTACGTGATGCTGTAATAGCAACAACTGCTTTCGCTAGAGCTAAAGGTATAGGGGGGCATACTGGCGGACCATACGATATTGTTCCTGAAGTGCTCATTATTGATGCTCTAAGAGATGGCGGAGAAGATATACATGATGAATTTTTTGATGAAGCCGGGCACCGATCTGCAGTACAATATGTTCGAGGAGCTATCAGAGATAAAATGCCTAGTGAAAAATTAATGCATTATAGAGAGTACGGATCTGGATTGGCAGGGCATCCTGAACCTGAATTATTAGAATGTATAGATTTCTCTACTGGAAGATTAGGTCATGCTGCTGGGCACGTGAATGGCGTTGCTATTGCAAATCCAAGTAGTTGTATTGTCATGTATGGTTCTGATGGCGCCCAAATGGAAGGAAATAATGCAGAGGCCGCTAGATTGGCGGTTGCAAATAATTTGAATGTTAAATGGATTATTGATGATAATAATGTGACTATTGCAGGAAATCCTGAAACATACATGAAAGGATACAGTGTCTCTAAAACATTAGAAGGCCAAGGATTCCAAGTAATTACTTGTGATGGAGAGAATTATTCTGCTTTGTTTAATGCTATTGTTGGTAGTATCAAAATAAAAGGGCCTGTTGCAGTTGTTTGTAAAAGAAAAATGGGACCAGGAATTCCTGAAATGGAAGGAGAATGTAATTTACATGACGTAATTCCGTTAGATATAGGAATAAAATATTTAGAAAATAAAGGACATAATGAAGCTGTTAAACAATTGAAAGAAACTGCTGAAGAATACAATTCAAAAATTAATCAAACTTTTAAAGGATCTGGAGAAAAAGGAGCTTGCAGAAAACAATTTGGAACTTCTGTAGTTAATATGTTAGATGAAATGAACACTGCTGAAAGGAAAAAAGTACATGCCTTTGATTCTGATTTGGAAGGATCTGTAGGCTTAACTGCTGTTCGAGAAAATTATCCTGAGTGTTTTACAAGAGCTGGAATACATGAAAGAGGGAATTATCTTGCCGCTGCTGGTTTTGGGTCGCAAAAAGGCCATCAGGGAATATTTGCTACATTTTCAGCATTTATGGAAATGGTGATTTCAGAAATAACGATGTCTAGGCTTAACGAAGCCAATGTTTTAGCTCATTTTTCCCATGCTGGTGTTGACAATATGTCTGATAATACTTGCCATTTTGGTCTAAATAATTTCTTTGCTGATAATTATGT
>Ga0207992_1001523_pt1 | contig 10276 bp, 5 predicted proteins | sample ETN02SmetaG_FD_185788 | JGI IMG/M metagenome (GOLD analysis project Ga0207992, IMG submission 185788) | Marine microbial and viral communities from oxygen minimum zone, Eastern Pacific Ocean - ETNP2014F10-02SV255 (SPAdes) (version 2) | ecosystem: Environmental > Aquatic > Marine > Oceanic ...
CCGACAGAGTGGCACATGATATCTCCGATGCACTCCAGCTATTTCAAAAAAGGTTCCTTCGCCAGATTTAAATGGTTTATCGTCCCATGTTATGTGTGCAGCTGATGCGTCTACTCCAGTAGGCATAAGTGGAACAATGGCGGGATAATCTCCTCCAAACTCTTCTGTTCCAGCGATTGAAGTATGGTAAACCTCAGCCACTAAATCATTTTTTCTCATCCCTGGTTCAATGAGTTCAAGAATGCGGTGATGCATTTTTTCTACGATCCGTGCAGCTCTACGCATGTAAACGAGTTCTTGTTCAGTTTTAATTGTGCGTTGCCAATTAATCAGTCCAGTGGCATCAACGATCTGTGCTTGAGGAAGACCAGCTAAAAGGTGAATATGAGAAGCGGCGGAATAGTAGTAGTTGTCTAATTCCACTCCAATTACTGCTTGGTCAAAACGTGAATCCGAAAGAAGAGCTGCTAGGTGCTGATAGGCATGCTTTTCCGTGGACATAACATGGTCATCTGAATAAGCGACCACATGACGTTCATCCATATACACCGTCCGTAAAGCGCCTTTAGCATCCATGCCGCGTCCCCACCAGATGGGATCATCATCATGGGTTACCAAAACTGCTTGTGGTGTGTAGAAAGACCAACCGTCATAGCCAGTTAGCCAAGACATATTTGAAGGATCGGCAGAAACGAGGACTTCAATTCCTCCGGCTTCCATCGCTGAACGTACTTTGGCAAGCCGGAGTGCATATTCTTCGCGGCTAAAATCTAGTTCTACATCAGGCATTTTTACTCCAAACTTTTATTTGAGGTTCTATTCCTTTATCGCAACGTAGCCTGATTAGAGGTTGTCTGGCTAAGGGGGCCAGATCAGAATACTTAACCAGACAAATTTGGAAGGCTCTAATGGGTGGATGGCAATTTTGGATTGATAGGGGCGGTACTTTTACCGACGTTGTAGCACGTCGCCCTGATGGATCAACCGTTACTCATAAGTTGCTTTCTGAGAATCCTCGTATCTACGACGACGCCGCTATTCAAGGAATCCGTCAACTCCTTGATCTCTCTGACGATGATCCATTGCCCTTCGATGAAATTAGTGCGGTAAAAATGGGGACCACTGTTGCGACAAATGCTTTATTAGAAAGAGAAGGTGAACCAACAGCTTTTATAACTACTGCTGGTTTCGCTGATGCTTTAAGAATCGGATACCAGGCCCGTCCTGAACTTTTCGCATTAGACATTGTCCTGCCTGAGATGTTGTATACAAAAGTAGTTGAAATCGATGAAAGAATTTCTGCTGATGGTTCCGTAATTTTGCCACTAGATGTGCCATCAGCAAAAACACTCTTAGCGCAAGTGAGGGGTGAAGGTTTTGATGCGATAGCTATAGCGCTTTTACATGGATATAGATACACCGAACATGAGAAGATTCTTCATCAGATCGCTAGCGAAATCGGTTTTCAACAGATTTCAGTCAGCCATGAGGTAAGCCCTTTGATGAAACTTGTTTCTCGTGGTGACACCACAGTGGTAGATGCATACCTCTCTCCTATTTTGCGTCGTTATGTTAATTCGGTTGATGAAAAGCTTCGCCCTGATGGGACGGGACCGAATCTTATGTTTATGCAATCCAATGGTGGCCTTACCGACGCTAACCATTTTCGCGGCAAGGATGCTTTACTTTCCGGTCCAGCTGGCGGTGTGGTGGGAATGGTGAGAACCGCGGAAACTGCTGGATTTGATCGATTGATTGGTTTTGATATGGGGGGAACTTCTACTGATGTCTCTCACTATGCCGGTGAATTTGAAAGAACACATGAAACACAAGTTGCTGGAGTACGTGTTCGAGCACCAATGATTCATATTCACACTGTGGCTGCCGGTGGCGGTTCAATTCTTCATTTTGATGGCTCTCGGCTACGAGTAGGCCCCGATTCCGCTGGAGCAGATCCAGGTCCTGCCTGCTATGGAAACGAGGGGCCGCTTGCAATCACCGACGCAAACGTATTGCTCGGTAAATTACGTCCCGAATTCTTCCCTCATGTTTTTGGACCAGAAGGGAATCAACCATTAGACGTAGAAACAGTGAACAAACAATTTGTTGATCTCGCAGAAGAAATTTCATCGGCTTCAGGAATTGATCAATCAGCAGAGTCAGTTGCGGAGGGGTTTCTCTCAATTGCTGTTGAAAATATGGCTAACGCCATTAAGAAAATCTCTGTACAACGAGGTTACGACATCACTTCATACACTCTGGTTTGTTTTGGAGGTGCAGGAGGGCAACATGCTTGTTTGGTCGCCGATCGATTAGGGGTAAGCCGTATCCATATCCATCCTCATGCTGGGGTTCTTTCAGCTCTGGGAATTGGATTAGCTGATGTTCGCCACCTCAGTGAGGGTGCAGTGGAATCAACGTTGTCTGAGGAGTTACTTACCAGTCTTGAACCACGATGGGTTTCTATGGAGACTGAGAGCGTAAACATCGTAAAAGCACAAGGCGTGTCGGATAAGCAGATAACCACTATGAAAAGGTTTGGTATTCGCTACGCAGGATCTGACACCGCTCTCCAAGTTGATGCCGGATCATGTGCAGCTGTCCAAAATGCTTTTGAGGAACAACATCGTTCCCGATTTGGATTTATCTCGCCTGAGAAAAATCTTATTATTGAATCTTTACAGGTTGAAGCGGTCGGAATGTCTGACAGTGTGGATTTAAAGTCCAATTACAACGACGTCGGTGAAAACCAACTTGGGGTGTTCTCTACGGTTATGAATGGCGAAACTCATGAAACTCCGTTCATGACTCGATCTTCGTTGAAATCTGGAGAACCGGTTTTAGGGCCTGCGGTGTTAGTTGAAGAAACTGGAACCACTGTTATTGAGCTCGGGTGGTCAGCAACTGCTGCTGAAAACGGGGATCTAATACTTGAACGAGTCGTTGCTCTCCCTGATCGTGCAGCGATTGGCACTGATGTGGATCCGGTCCAACTAGAGATCTTTAATAATCTTTTCATGAATATCGCTGAACAGATGGGAGTTGTGCTTGAGAACACTGCCGCTTCAGTAAATATTAAAGAGCGTTTAGATTTTTCATGTGCTTTATTTGATCCCGGAGGAGATCTGATCGCTAACGCTCCGCACATGCCTGTCCATTTAGGGTCTATGAGTGAATCTATAAAATCAATAATTCGCCAGAATCCGATTATGACTCCTGGCGATGTGTATGTAATGAATGCTCCTTATAACGGAGGAACTCACCTTCCAGATATCACAGTTATCAAACCGGTTTTTGATGATGAAGAAAAAACCATTATTTTTTATGTTGCGTCTCGCGGCCACCACGCAGACGTTGGTGGACGTGTTCCTGGGTCTGCTCCGGCTGATTCAACCACAGTTGATGAAGAAGGGGTTTTATTAGACAATGTTTTGCTTGTTTCAGATGGTCGTTTCCTTTACGACCGCATCCATGGTTTATTGACTGGGGGTCAGTGGCCAGCTCGTAACGCTGAACAAAATATTGCTGACCTTCAAGCTCAAGTTGCTGCGTGTGAAAAAGGAACAAGTGAACTGCGTAGAGTTATCGCTCATTTCGGCCTTGATGTTGTCCATGCTTACATGAAACATGTGAAAGACAACGCTGAAGAATCAGTGCGTCGCGTTATTGATGCTTTAACTGACTCTTCTTTCACTTACCTAATGGATGATGGGCATCAAGTGTCCGTAAAGATCACGGTTGATCACGAAGACCGGTCAGCGTGTATTGACTTCACTGGAACAAGTGATACTCATCCGGGAAATTTTAACGCTCCGTCTTCGATCGCTCATGCTTCAGTTCTTTATGTTTTCCGATGTCTTGTCAACGATGACATTCCGCTTAACGCTGGATGTTTGAAACCTCTTCAAATTATTTTGCCGAAGCCATCAATGATTAACCCTTCGTATCCAGCGGCTGTTATCGCTGGAAATGTGGAAACCAGTCAGGTGATTGTTGACACATTATTTGGTGCTGTGGGGGTCTTGGCTGCTCCTCAAGGAACAATGAATAACTTTATTTGGGGTAATGATGATTATCAGAATTACGAAACCATTTGTGGTGGTGCCGGTGCAACCGCAAATGCTGACGGCTGTGATGCCGTACACACTCATATGACCAATTCTCGACTTACCGACCCCGAAGTTCTTGAATGGCGTTTCCCGGTTCTACTTGAAACTTTCCATATCCGAAAAGGGTCGGGAGGAAATGGTTATCGATGTGGCGGTGATGGAACAGTAAGACGGGTTTTATTTAATGAAGCGATGGAAGTAAACGTGCTTTCCGGACATCGCGTTGTGCCTCCTTATGGAGTGGACGGTGGTGAACCTGGAGCAGTCGGCCGTACTCGTCAAATTCATGCCGATGGGACAATCACCGAGTTTGGAGCTAGTGCTCAGACTTTCGTTAATCCGGGAGACAGATTTGAGATTGAAACTCCTGGTGGAGGTGGTTTTGGGAAAGCAGGCAATTGACCTTCGCCTAACTTACCCCTCAACTACATTGTGTTCCGGTCCGTACGGGAATCCAGAAATATTTTCTGTTCCAGTTTCTCCAATGATAAGAATGTCGTGTTCTCTATATCCACCAGAACCTGGCTGACCTTCTGGAATAGCAATCATCGGTTCCATTGAGACAACCATCCCTGGTTGGAGTGTTGTTTCTACATCTTCTCGAAGTTCTACACCAGCTTCTCGACCGTAATAATGGCTAAGCACGCCGAAACTATGGCCATAACCGAAAGAACGATATTGCAAGAGGTCGTAGCTGCGGTAAATATCATTTAATTCTGCAGCTATGTCGCAACAACGCGCACCAGGTTTTATGAGTTCAAGTCCTCGCTCATGCACTTCAACATTTATTTCCCACAGTCGGAGATGTTCTTCTGAAACATGATCACAAAAGAGTGTTCTTTCTAGAGCGGTGTAGTACCCAAAGATCATAGGGAACGTGTTCAGCGACAAAATGTCGCCAGATTCAATGGTTTTGTTGGTAACCGGATTATGAGCACCATCAGTGTTTATGCCGGACTGAAACCACGTCCATGTATCCATGAGTTCAACAAATTCAAAGGTGTCTGCGATCTCTCGAACCATTGTTTCGGTAACTGCAAGAGCTACTTCGTGTTCGGCAACACCAGCTGCTATTGCTTCTACACAAGCTTCTGCTCCAAGATCACAAATACGTGCGCCATGGCGAATGAGATTATGTTCTTCAGCTGACTTGATAGTACGCATCCACATCGTGGATGTTCCTATATCGACAAGTTCAATCTCTGGGAATGCTGCGGCTAAAACTTGAAATTGATCAACACTAAGATGATCAAATTCAACACCCAGTCGTTTTACTTTTGGAATTAGTTCTTTAACTGCTTCGTAGTAGTTGTTGCGACGCCAGTCGGAATAAACAATATTTTCGCCGTGGGTACGTCTCCAAGGCTGTCCTCCGTCTATGCCTGCTGAAATAGTTGTTGAAACTTTTTGGTCTATAACCATTCCGTATTTGCGGCCGAAGTAACAATAAAGCCACCCTGAGTAGTAACAAATGTTGTGCCACGAAGTTAGAAGACATGCATCAATATTTTCTGTTTCCATATGTGTTCGTAAATCGTTTTGTCTACGATCCATTTCTTCTGATGAAAAGGGAGACCATTCTTTTTCTCCCCATTCCCAACGAGCTATGTGGACCATGTCATTCGTGTTTGGCTTATTCATGTATTTCTTTCCTTAGATTGTTCTCACTACTTCGTATTAATAAAACCAGGGCGGTTTAGGATCTTTGCCGGCAGCAGCTTCTGGATATCTCATTGCAAGATCTTTAGCTATTGGTTCTCTTCCAGTAGCACGAAGACGTTCAATATATGCGGGTAGTTGACCCCAAATATGGAAAGGCCCGCCCTCTTGAAGAACAATGTCGTGTGGATCCACCTCATGGATAGAAGAAGAAAGCATTTCGTCTTTCCATTTTGTTAATTCCTTAGTAGCGGAAGCAACTATTTGTGGTTCTGTTTCTGTTAGGTCGTTTAGCAAATGAGGGTCTTCGTCAAGGTTAAAGAGCATTTCTTCCGGAAAGCAGTGATACCCGTCATGCCGGGTGTACATGTAGAGCCAATTTTCCCATCGGAGACTTCTTTGTACCGTCCATGCTGCTGCAGAAAACACCAAAGAGTCTCGGCCAGAAGTTCCATCTTCTTGTCCCGTCCCATCTTTGATTGAATCAGCAAAAGAAACCCCATCCCAAGATTCAGGAACTTCAGCTCCAGCTAATTCAAGGACGGAGGCGGCAAGGTCGACTTGGTAATGTTTACCTTTATCTGATTTTCCCTGGGAAGCCCCATCAAGTCCAGGCCATTTAATAATCCCTGGTAAATGATGGGTGTATTCATCGGCAGTTTGATGATCACAGTAGACACCTAGTTCTCCGAAATTTTCTCCATGATCTGATGAAACAATAACTGCTGTTTCATCGATAACTCCTTGCTCGTCTAACGCATTCATGAGTTTTCCGACCATGGTGTCAGCACGCATTATTCCGGTGTCGTAACCATCAAACATGCGATCTACATCTTCAAGTGTTTTTAATGTTGGGGACATTAATGGAAAGCGTGAAAAATATTTTGATATATCGCTATCTGGATCAAAACCGAGAGTCTCAGAAGCTGAATGAGGGCCTGCAAGAGTTTGATGTTTTTCTAATATTTCTTGTGTTATCCAACCAGGGCGTTGATCGCCAAGATTTTCTGCCATCTCTTTAGTAGCGGTATATGGCGTATGTGGGTCCCAAACATGAACATGAAGAAACCAAGATTCCCTTTTCGCATTGCGTTTCAACCACTCCAATGCATGTGGAGTTACCCCTTCACTAAAATACGTGTTGTATCCGTCCTGTAGGACTTCATTAAAACCTGCATACCAGTGCATCGCAGAATGCCTTTGTGCAAAAACGCTTATCGTCGCAGTCCAAATTTTCTTACGTGATAGAACAGAAGCGAAACTATGGAAGGCGCGAGGAGATTGAAAACCTCGCCGTAGGCCTTCACTAAAAGGATCTGCTGCAGTTCCTCCATGTCCAACCGCACCAGTGTGGATTCCAAATAGCCCTGTTTGTAGGGCTGATCTAGATGGCAAACAGGGAGAGTCCGAGGTATACAGCTCTTCTAAGCGAAGGCCTTCTTTTGCTAATTGATCTATGTTTGGACTCGTTGGGCGTTCATATCCGTAACAACCAAGATGATCTGGTCTCAGCGTGTCTATATCAATCCAAAGCATTTTGAAATTGTCTGACATCAATAAATTCTCCTGCAAAATATGGGGCTGAATATGATGCAGTCAGATCTTCTCACTGATTTTAATAATTTCATAATTTAAATATTTTCAACTTATGTTGTCAGATGATTATGAGATGGATTTCTTAAACCTAGGGTATGAGGCATGGTTAGTGCTTTATCGTCATCGCGACCGCAAGATTTAGATAATCGAAATAGAGAAAAGCTTTTCACTCGAGCAGAAAATGAGCATTTTGATGTTCTAGTAATCGGCGGGGGCATTACCGGTGCTGGTGTGGCTCGTTCAGCTGCTGCACGCGGCTTATCCGTTGCACTTGTAGAAGCAAAGGATCTTGCTTCGGGAACAAGTAGTCGTAGTTCAAAGATGATTCACGGTGGTGTTCGTTACCTCGCTCAAGGAGATGTTGGATTAGTGCGCGATGCTGCGAGAGAACGTCAAGTGTTGCGAGAGATAGCTCCACATTTAACACGTAAAACCGGGTTTCTTTTACCCACGCGTTCAGCAGCAGGTCTAGCGAAATTTCGTACAGCGATGTGGACTTTTGAAAAACTTGGGAAAGTTCCGAAAGAGGACCATCATGAGGTTTGGGATTTTGATGAACTTATTGAACGTGAACCTTTAGCTGCTACGGATGGCACTACTGGGGCGGTACGTTATATCGAGTTTGTGACTGATGATTCTCGGTTGACGTTAGCTAACGCTCGTTCAGCGGCAGCTGATGGCGCTCTTATTTTGACTTATGCTCCGGCCGTTGAATTCGTATTTGAAAATCAAGTCGTTACCGGTGTAAAAGTAAAAAGTTCTCTTGAAGGAGAGTCTTTAGAAACAATAATTAGCGCGAAAGCAATCGTGAATGCTGCTGGTCCATGGGTTGATTCTATTCGGTCTCTTGAAGACCCGAATGAACCAAATTATTTAAGCATTACTAAAGGTGTGCACCTTGTTTTGCCACATGAACGTCTACCGCTAAATGACACCATTCTTCTGACCGCTATTGATAAGCGAAGTATTTTTGCTGTTCCTCGAGGCAACACCACTTATCTCGGAACAACCGACACGTTTTATCCGGAAGCTGATTGGTGGCCGGGTGTAACAGAAGAAGATGTCAATTACTTACTTGAATCAACGAATCGTAGTTTTTTGTGTGAACCTATTAAACCAAGTGACATTGTTACTAGCTGGTCAGGTGTACGGCCATTGATTTCTGAACCAGGTAAGGATCCGTCGGAAATTTCTCGACGGGATGAAATTTGGACTGGACCAGGAAAAGTACTTACCATTGCAGGTGGAAAACTGACTGCTTACCGCTCTATGGCCGAACGAGTAGTTGACGAGGCTGCAGATTTGCATGATCTTTCTGTTCAAAAAAGCACCACTGAAGAACAACCTCTGATTGGCGGAGATGTTGTAGTAGATGAGCGAAACCATTTGATTGATCTTTATGGTTCAGAAGCCAAAGATGTGTTAGCTGATGGTGGCGGTGTTTCAGCTGAAGTGCGTCAAGCAGTGACTCGAGAAGGCGCTATTTGCCTTGAAGACTATTGGGTTCGACGTGTACCTCGTGCTTTTTTTGATCTTGACGGAGGCATTTCTGTTCTGCAAGAAGCAGCAAATGAAATGGGAGATCTTTTAAGTTGGGATGAGGAGAAGAAAAAGAAAGAAATCGCTTCTTGCGAAGAACGCCATAATAGCGAAAATGGTTTATTTACGTCTCACGGAGAAACAAATGCTTGATAGTGATTTAGTCATTCAGCTTGGAGAAATTGTTGGAAGCGGCAACGTGTTGACTTCAGATGAAGATGTCTCTCACCGTAAACACGATTACTGGGTTTTAAGTCATCTTCAATCATGGGTTGATGTTTTTGAAGGGAGACCAGGTGCCGTGGTGTCTCCTCATTCTGTGGAAGAGGTTCAAGCCGTGATGCGTCTCGCAAATGAGACAGGTACTGCAGTTGTTCCTTTTGGTTTAGGAAGTGGAGTTTGTGGTGGAGTACGCCCAGATCAGAGCACACTTTTAATTGATCTTTCTTCTATGAATCAAATCCGAGAAATTGATGCTTTCAATTTGACTGCAACATTTGATGCGGGCGTAAACGGTTTAGAGGCAGAAGAAGCTGTCGCTGAACACGGGTTAACAATCGGACACTGGCCTCAATCTATTGCATTGAGTTCTGTGGGTGGGTGGGTGTCCACTCGAGCGGCTGGTCAGTTTTCTACTGCCTACGGAAATATTGAAGACATGGTTTATTCTCTTGACGCTGTGTTGTCGAATGGCGATCTTGTAACTCTCGGGAAAGCGCCTCGTGCCGCTGCCGGTCCTGATCTTCGTCATCTTCTTTTAGGTGCGGAAGGGACAATGGGCATAGTTACTGGAGTGACTTTGGCCTTACGCAAACAGCCTGAGAAACGTCAATACCGTGTATTTCATACGCCCTCGCTATCTGCTGGTATTGAGGCTCAACGTCAAATTCTTCAAGCGGGGTGGTTGCCGCCCGTGATGAGACAATATGACGAGAGGGAAACTCGTCGTACTTTTAAAACTTGGTCGCTGGAAGGCCACGGACTTCTTCTCTTAGTGCACGAAGGCCCTGAAGGCAGAGTGGAAGCTGAAGTCAATGCTGTTGACGCTTTAGCAGACTCTTGCGGATTAATTCGTGGCGACGAGGAAGCCGGTATTCACTGGATGGAAAATCGTAACCATGTTCCCACATGGGATGAGTTGTTTGATCGTGGTTTGGTTGTAGACACTGTTGAGGTTTCTTCTTCTTGGTCTGAAATTGAAGATCTTTACAACAGTGTTATTGAATCGGTGTCGAATATTCCTGGCGTGGTAGCTGTTTCTGCGCATAGTTCACATGCGTATAGAACTGGAATAAACCTCTATTTTTCATTTGCTGCTGCGGCAGAAGATCCAATGGATCTTGAACCCATCTATCTTGACTGTTGGAAACACA